>Ga0180732_1000354_pt1 | contig 41649 bp, 50 predicted proteins | sample KR11_01MetaG_FD_148674 | JGI IMG/M metagenome (GOLD analysis project Ga0180732, IMG submission 148674) | Groundwater microbial communities from the Olkiluoto Island deep subsurface site, Finland - KR11_0.1 MetaG | ecosystem: Environmental > Aquatic > Deep subsurface > Groundwater | place...
ACCGATGTTTAAAGAGTATTAAAAAATATACTAAAGATTATGAAATTATTATAATTGATAATAAAAATGGAGAACAATGGAAAAAAGATGCTGATATTTATATAAAGAATGAAAAAAACAATGGTAATGGATCAGCTTGGAACCAAGGAGCTATGATAGCAAAAGGTGAATATATTTGTTTTATGGACAATGATGTAGAAGTTTCTGAAAATTGGAGTGAACCATTAATAGAATTACTACAAAATAAAAAAATAGCTGTAGCTTTTCCTTTAAGTAAAAATAAAGAAGACGATGATTATTTTGAAAGATTAGCTGGTTTTTGTTGGATTGTTAGGCGAGATATATTCAATGAAATAAATAATAATATTGAAAAAGGTTATCGAATACAAGATTGGAATTTAGCAAATTTTGAAGATACATCTTTTTTCATGTCTTGTAAGTTAAAAGGATATGAATTAAAATGTTCCAATCAAAGTAAAATAAATCATTATTCTCGTGCTACTACATCAAAAGTAAAAGAAGTAGATGAATTATATGGTAAAAATGAAAAAAAGTATTTTGATAAATATAAAATTTTACCACTATTAGATTAGTTAGGGGTTAAAAAAATGGAAAAAAACTTTATAGGAAGACGGGAATACGATCAAACTAATAATAATTTTATGAGTGAAATAAAGCAAATTAGACAATGTATTAATGATATTAAAATTAATATAGCTGGATTACCAGAGAAATTAACTGAAAAATTAGATGAGAAATATGTATCTCAAGAATCTTTTAAACCAATACAAAAAATAGTATATGGTTTAGTCGGTGCTATATTAATATCAGTTTTTGTGGCACTTTTAGCTTTAGTTATAAAGTAATAATTAGGGGATAAAATGAATAAATGTCTAATTTGTAAAAAATTAACAAATAATCTGAAATATTGTTCACGAAAATGTGCTGGATTAGCTAATTGCTTTAAAAAGGGACATATAGTAACTACGGAAACTAGATTAAAAATATCTGAAGCAAATATTGTAAATAACAAGTGGCAAGGAGATTCAAATCCAATGAGAGATTCGATGCTCAAATTACAAATTATAAAAACTAGACGAAATAATGGATCATATATTATTTCAAAAGTAACTAAAAAGAAAATGAGCAAAGCTAGAAAAGGAAAAATTCCGTGGAATAAAGATAAATTATGTCCACAACTATCTGGAGAAAACAGTGGATTTTGGAGAGGAGGAATAGTATCTAAAATTGAAAGATTAAGAGGTAATACTTATTATAACAATTGGAAAAATAATATATACAAAAGAGATGACAATATATGTCAGATGTGTAACAGCAAATGTTCATCAAGGAATAAGGTTGCTCATCATATTAAAAATTTTAAAGAATATCCAAAATTAAGATATGAAGTTTCTAATGGGATTTTACTATGTCGTAGTTGTCATGCTAAAATTCACAAAGGCAACTTAAATATAAAACTATGCAATTATCAGAAATCGACGATCAAATAGCGTTTTTAACTAACACAACGTCTACAGAATATAGCGATACAGATAAACATGCTAATGTTACTCGTTGGGCACATTTACTAACCACTGAAATTAAAGATTCTATGGACGGTTGGGATTTTCAATATGAAACAGCAACAGCAGATTTAGCAGCAGACCAAAGAGAATATATTTTTCCTAGTAATTTATTAACGATTAAAAAAATTCAATTAAAATTAGATGGAACAAATTGGGTAGATGCCCAATTCTTCGATCCTCAAGAAACCGGAAATCCAATAGTATCAGAAACTAATATTACTGATAGTTATTCTAATGATGCTCCAAGAGTAGATTTAGGAGATAGAAGTATGTTTATTTATTCTGGTACAATTACAGATGTTACAGCCGGTATTAAGATTTGGTATACAGAAGAAAATGTAGGAAGAAATGTAGCTTTAGCTGATATTACATCATTTTCAGCAGATACAGACACACCTAATATAGCAGAATCATTTCAAAGAGGATTAATATATGGAGCTTGTTTGGATTATTATAATAAATACGAAATGGATTCACAAGGTGATAGAATGCAAGGTAAATTAGAAGGTATAATCAGTAGAATGAAAACATTTTATGGTCAAAGAGTACAAGGTCGTAAGTATCAAGTTCAGAGTGCTCTTAGTCTTGAGGATTATGAATAAAATGATAAAAATCAGAATATGATTTAAAAAGGTCGAATCGGGAATGTTTAAAAATAAATTAGAAGGAGAAATTCACTATGCGTATAGCAATAATATATGATGATAATGAAATATATGTGCAATTTGAACCTGAAAAATTCAGGGAACTTTTTAAACAATATCTCAGAAAATATAAAACAATCAATGCTGCTTTTGATAGAATCATAAAAGATCTTAAGAAAGCTGCATTGACTAAATAATATGCCTCATGCAACAGATAGAGAAATATTATTAGCAGAACATGATGACACTGGAAATGTAGGAAAGAAAAAGGTATTGAATTATGGCTGGGATACTGATAATGTCACCCCCGTTAAGGTTCATGTTGACTCCGATGGTAATTCAGTTCTTGGTAAAAGTAATCCAGAAGGATTTATTCATTTACAAGCTGCTGGAGTTACAGCTGCTTCAACTGGTTATATGCTTATTGATTTAAGTGATACGGTAAACTGGCCTCATCAAGGAGCAGGAGATATTAGTATTTATTCATTAATTGCAAGTATCAGTGCTGGAATAGCATTTGCTGGAAATGTACAGATTGGATTTTTATCAGGAGTAACTGCAACTAATGGAGATATGAATGTTATATGGAGTTGGTATTCACAAGCAACAGGAGCTGCTTCTATTCAAAACTCAAACTTTCAAGTAGTGAGTGAGGGTAAACAAATTAGTTGCGAACCAGACTTATGGTTTGGTCCAATAGTAGCTGATAGCACATTATTCCAAACCGATGTCAATATTCAAGGACCAGATGGAAATGTAAGTTATCCTTCAGGCAACGGAGACTTAGTGATGATAATTACTAGGACAGCTGGAACAATAGATGTTGGAGTATCAGTATCTTATAGAACATCAGAATCTATACCATTACCGAGTGCTTCAATTAGTCCATCAATCAGTCCTTCAGTTAGTACATCAATTAGTCCTTCAGTTAGTACGTCGGTTTCAGTATCAATTAGTCCTTCTGTTTCGGTATCAATCAGTCCTTCAGTTAGTACATCAATCAGTCCTTCAACTAGCCCATCGGTTTCAGTATCAATTAGTCCTTCAGTTTCACCGAGCGCATCAGTCAGCCCTTCAATTAGTCCATCAGTTTCAGTATCAATTAGTCCTTCTGTATCACCGTCTATTAGTACATCTGTATCACCGTCTATTAGTACTTCTATCAGTCCTTCAGTTTCATCTTCAATTAGTCTGTCTATCAGTCCTTCTGTAAGTCCTTCTGTTTCTCCAAGTACTTCTATCAGTCCTTCGGTTTCGTCTTCAATTAGTGTATCTATTAGTCCATCGGTAAGTTCATCGGTAAGTCCGTCAGTAAGTCCCTCAATCAGTGTATCAGTTTCACCTTCGATTAGCCCATCAGTAAGTCCATCAGTTTCACTTTCGATTAGCCCATCAGTAAGTCCATCTGTATCACCGAGTGCTTCATTCAGTCCTTCAATCTCTACCTCAATTAGCTTGTCAATCAGTCCATCAGTTAGTCCGTCAGTTAGTCCGTCAGTCTAATTATTTGGTTTATCTCTCCTGGTATCTAGTATATAGTCTAATATCAGGAGAGATGTCGGGAGTGTATAAATTATAAAAATTATGAAATTATCTGTCGTTATGCCAAGCTACAAGGATCCCTTTTCGCAAAAAACAATTAATTCACTTTTGGAAAATTCTGAATTAGGGGATCAATTAGAAATTATTCAAGTTTTGGATGGATATTGGCCGGATTTTCAATTGATAAACGATAAACGAGTAAAAATAGTACATCTTGGTCAAAATAGAGGAATGAGAGGAGCTATCAATGCTGGAATATTAGTTTCAAAAGGAGAGTTTTTTATGAGACTTGATGAACATTGCTCGTTCGGAAAGGGATATGACAGAATATTAACTGAATCATGTAAACCAAATCAGATTATGACAGCCAGGCGTTATTTTTTAGATCCTATAAAATGGGAGGTAATGGATATCCCTCATGTAGATTACGAAAAATTAGTTATCCAAAGAGATGATAAGGGGAACGAAGTAAAATTCGCTGGACAAAGATGGAGAAGTCGGGATAAGGAACGTAAAGATATTATGGTTGATGAGACCACAGCAATGCAAGGAAGTATGTGGATAATGCCACGCAAATGGTTTGATGAAATTTGCGGAGGTGAGTTGCAGACAGAAGGGTATGGACCTACATATCAAGATTCTACTGAGGTTACTATGAAAACTTGGCAAGCAGGTGGGAAATTAATGTTGAACAAAAACACTTGGTTCGCACATAAACATCGAAGTTTTTCAAGAACACACCAAGAAGGTAGCCCAGAGAATCCATCAAACAGAGAGGCTAGTTGGAAATATTCGTTAGAAGTGTGGGGAGATTATTATAAAAAAGTTGTACAACCAAAATGGAAAATTTAGAAAAAAAACATACAATTTGTGAAATTTGCGGAAAAGAAATTATTGGTGAAATAACATATTTTGAAGATGGTATGCGAATACATTCGGAAGAAGAAAATCCAGAATGTTTGGAAGAAGCCAAAAGAATAGAATACGAGATGTATCCAAGTAAATAATGAAAATAATTCCATATACAGCTATCACTGGTAAAAAAGATTTCCCTAGAACAGATATAAAATGTTTTGGAAAATATGATAAGTTTATAAGTCCCGTAATGAATGCCAAGTTTTATAAGGTTTTACCACACAAGTTTCTTGACTGCGACATCAGTATTTGGATGGATGGAAATATTTATCTATTAAAACCAATTGAAGGAGTAATTAAAGAATGGTTAGGAGATAATGATATAGCATTCTTCAGACATTACAAAAGTAAAAATCTTGATTGGGAATTAAAATGGATAAAATATGTTTGGCGTAGTAAAGATAGGAGGGTTTATGAAGAAGCTATTAAGCAGATTGAACATTATAAAAAAATAGGATTACCTGAACAAAAAGATATGGCAATGGGAGGATTTATTATTAGACGACATACTCCCGAAGTAGAAAAGTTTAATGAAGCATGGTGGGCAGAAATATGTAGGTGGGGACAACGAGATCAATTAAGTTTGCCAATGATGTTAAGAAAGTTTTCTAATTTAAAAGTTAATCGTATTAACGAAAATATTAAAACTACTCCAAATCTGCGTTATGAAACACATAACCATTTCAAAACATGATGTTATGAGAATATTACATAGGGATGACGATCCAAACGTTTATACAGATGCTTACTTATTTAAAAAAGTACACGGACAATTTTTAGATAAAAAAATAGAACATACTGCCGCTGTGATAATGAAAGATCTTTGGGAAAATCATGCCTTATTCTGGTATTTAGCTACTGCTCCATTACTTAATATAGGATTACACGGTTGGGAACATAAAGATTATAGTGTTCTTAGTTATGAGGAATGTAATGAAGATATTAAGAAATCTCTTGATTATTGGAAAGAAAATTCAATGCGTATGACTGGTCAATGTAAAGAAATTAAGATTTTCTTTGCTCCTTGGAATAAAGCTGGAACTAATATTAGAAGAGCTTGTCAAGAAAATAAATTAAAATTTTGTAATGTTAGAAAAGGACAGTGGGAAAATTATTATATTAAAAGTTTTCATTGGTGGTATGCAGCCATGAATGATGATTGGAAATTATGAAAATTTTACTTGTTCATAATGATAAATATCCTTGGGCGGCAACTCATAGAGCAGAAGCACTCGCACTAGAATGGGCAAAAGATGAGGTAGATATTGCTTATGCTAAAACATTACCAGGCGGCGATAAATATGATGTAATACATTTTTTATATAGCGGAGGAATAACCAAATCCAAAGATTATATTTTAAAATACAAAGATAAAGTATTTACAACATTAGCATCACAGAGAACATTAGATTTGTATTTTGACAAACTAGAACCATTAAAAGAAATTTATAAGAATTCTGTCTGTTGTGTTTGTCACAATTATCTTTTAGCCCACAAATTGAAACAATTAATTAGACAAGATAATGTAGTTTATATTCCAAATGGAGTAGATGAAGAACATTTTAAATATCGACAATTTAGAGTTGGGTGTGTAGCGGCAAAACAAGATTACAGAGATCATAAAGGAATTAATTTAGTGAAGCAAGCATGTAAAGAATTGGGGTTTGAACTTGAGATAGCAACTAGATTTTCATATAACGATATGCCAGATTTCTATAGAGGAATAGATTGTTTGGTTAATGCTAGTATTAGTGAAGGGTGCAATAATCCAACACTGGAAGCGTTAGCAACGAATAAACCGGTAATTTCAACAAAAACAGGAATAACAGATTTATTAGAAGGTATTATCTATATAACGAGAGATGTTGAATCTATTAAAAATGCTTTAAGAAAAGTAAGTGGTCGAATACAAATTTTAGAAAAATATACATGGAAAAGAATAGCTGAACAATATCGTCAATTATATGTGGAAAAACAAAGAATTAAATAAATTTTATAATCATAAATTTGATTTTGATAATCAATACAAAGATAATTATGATGATTGGTTAAAAGCATTTGAAAAATCAGTCAAGAAACGGGCAGTGAATGGCTGTTTTATGGGATTATCTTCGGGTTATGATAGCGGTGCTCTAAGTAAAGAACTTTTAAAACAAAAGATAAAATTTAAAGCATATACTATTTTTAATAATGAAAACGAAGAGATATTGAATAAAAGATTGAACTATATTCCTGATTACCAAATAGCTGAAATGAATAAAACTTTGTGGCAGAAATATTATGATTTCTTGGAGGGCAAAATCAATGACAAAGCGATAAAAGATAGTGCCTCTATGGGAGTGGCTTATATGTTTGAGACGGCTAAAAGCGAAGGAAGGTCGATTTGTTTATCAGGACAGGGTGGCGATGAGATTAATAGTGATTATTCGCTTTTCCCCAGACAAAGTACTTTCAAGGGAAAATATCCAGATAAATTATACGAGTGGTCGAATTTTCGCGGTAATATGCAATTAGAATATCTGAATGAATTAGAAGATATCGCTGCTGTTTATGGAATTGAAATTCGTTATCCATTTCTAGATATTGATTTAATACAAGAATTTTTATGGTTAAAAGTCGAACTTAAAAATAAAAATTATAAAGCACCATTGTTTGAATATTTAATTAAAAATAATGTACCATTCGATAAAGCAGTTAAAAAAGGATTTCGACCCATCTACAGCAAGAGTTTGGTATAATAAATGGGTAGGAAATAACGCCAGAGGAAAAGTATTAGATATTGGTAAAAGCACATTCTGGGATTATGGATTCGAAACCATAGATATTAACGAAAGACTACAACCAAGTAATGTAGGTGATATCTGTAATTCTATTTTATTAACAGACACCTATGATATAGTTCTTTGTAATGGTATGTATGAATTTGTAGAAAATCCTCAGAAGATGGTCGATGAAGTTAAAAGAGTTTTAAAATTAGAAGGAATAGCGATATTTGGTTTCGTAACAGAGAATTATAAACCTTATAAAAAAAACTGGAAGTATTATAATAATAATATAGATTTTAAAATGAAAATTATTAAAAGGAAAAAATTTAGTGATTATGATTTTATCATTTGTAAGAAAAAATGACCAAGCTCTGCAAAATAGCATATTTATATGGTACTGACAAATGCCCTCAAATATCTCACCCATACACACCTTATTATCATAAATTATTTAACAAAAGAAGAAAAGACATTAAGAAAGTAGTTGAAATGGGTATAGGTACTAGAAGATACATGCACTATTTTCCAGATCATTATGTAACCGCTGCTAGTTTATATATGTGGAGAGATTATTTTCCAAATGCTCAAATATATGGGGCAGACATTTTACCAGAAACAATGATTGAAGTTGAAAGAATACAAACTTTTATTTGCGATCAAACGAAAAAGGAAGACTTAGAAGAATTAATTAAAAAAACAGGTTCAGATATAGATATTTTTATTGATGATGGATTGCATTCAATGACAACCCAAATAAATCTTTGTAAAACGATAATGCCAATGCTTAAAAAAGACGTAATATATATTATAGAAGATGTAATGAGACCTCAAAGATTACTTAAACCCTTACGATATTATAATTGTGAAATACCAGATCTTGGAAAAAGAAAACTGAAAGAAGATTTAATTGTAGTTACAAATAAATGAAAAACAAAGATCTAGTAACTTGTATATATTATACTTCAAATCGGGAGAAAAAATCTTTTGAAAGAAGAATTCAAGAGAATATTTTAAAACACTGCGGAGACTTACCAATTATAAGTGTATCACAAAAACCTATAGATTTTGGTAAAAATATCTGTATAGGTGACGTTGGTGCTAGCGGATTTAATTGTTTTCGGCAAATTTTAATTGCTTGCGAAGCCGCTACCACTAAATTTGTATTATCTATTGAAGCAGACTGTCTATACCCCAAAGATTATTTTGAATTTATTCCAGAAAGAGATGATATATGTTATCGTAATAGTAATTTATATGTCATGCCAGATCAAAGACCATATTTTTTTCATAAAAAAGAAGGTGCAACTCATGCTCAGATTATCGGGCGAGAATTTTATATTAGAACATTAAAGAAATTATTCGAAGGAGCTCCACAATGGAATACTGAAGAAATGAATTTCCCAAAGGAACGACATAGAAAAGTAGATATTTTTAACCATATTGAACATTACAGAACAAAGAATCCAGTTGTTCAAATAAAAACACACAAAGGACTCCGTTATTACACAAATTCTGACAGAACACCTATTCATAATCTACCTTATTGGGGAGATGGAGAATCATTTCGTGCTTATTATCTTCACGGAAAACATTTATGAAAAATTTACTAATTTACATAACACCTAAAAAGTTTTTTAAAGATAAATATGAAAAAAACCTACCAGCTCTAGTAAAAATTCAGATTGATAATTCACTAGACTTGGGTTGGAAAAGAGAAGACATTGTATTAATAACCAATTTTCCATACGAATATAATGGAGTTAAAGCAAGAGTTGTAGATGATACTCATTATTGCGAACACTGGAATAAATCTAGTAAAGTTAGTGTAATAATTGGTTTATTAAAAGATGGGACGGTTAAACCAGGAGAATTGTGGTGGTTTCATGATTTTGATGCTTTTCAGGTTAATCCAATAACAGAAAAAGAACTTGATTTGGGATTTTCGGTGGTTGGTTTTACAGACTATGGCTGGCAAAAAAAATGGAATACAGGAAGTATATTTTTTAAAAAGAATTCAGTTAAAGTATTTGAATGGTTAAGAAATGAACTTTATAAACTTCAAACAGATGAAGAAAGAGCATTAGTATCTTTAACAAGAAAAAATTATCAATATATTAATAGCTATATCAAACGATTAAATGTAACTTATAATTTTCCAGGTGGATTGAATGGACAAAGACAATTACACGTCACTGTCCCAATGGCTACAAAACCAATTAAAGTATTACATTTTCATCCAGAATACAGTTATTCCTTTAATCGGGTTAACTTACTACATGGAATATGCGGTGATAATAAATTAAAAATAGACTTAATGGGAAATAGGTTGCTTAAAATCTTTAGAAAACATCTTCCCCATCTATGTCCTAAAAAATGAAATTAATTGAAGCAATCAAAGAAAAAGGAATGCCATATTGGATACCAGATTCTGTTAGAAGTGATTTACCTGAATTCTTTAAAGAATTGGGTTTTAAGATAGGAGCAGAAATAGGAGTTTCACTTGGTTATAACCTAGAATTATATTGTAAAGCTGGATTTAAAATGTATGGCATAGATCAGTGGGAAGATTATGAAGATGAAAAATATAGACCAATAAATGCATTATCTAGAAAGGGAATAGTAACAAAGACATTTGATGATGTCTATAAGATAGCAATAGAAAGATTATCACCTTATTCTAATTGTACGCTCATTAAAAAAAAATCAATGGATGCTTTAGCCAATATTACTGACAGTAGTCTTGATTTCGTTTATATTGACGGGAATCATTTATATGGATATGTAGCAATGGATTTAATGCAATGGGCAAAAAAAGTTAGAAAAGGAGGAATTATAGCAGGTCATGATTATTATGATATTAAAGGTAGTAGAAGTAATCGAGGAGTTAAACATGCTGTTGATGGGTTTATGAAAACATATGAAATAGAAAATTTTTATGTTTTAGGTCGTAAACATGTATATAAAGGTCAAAGGTCAGAACGAGCATTGAGTTTTTTCTGTTTTAAGCATTGGGATAAATAAAATAAGGAGTTCAATTATGAAAATAAAAGAAGCTTTCAAAAATTATAAAGGTAGACCATTTGAAATTAAAGATTGTTCACGAGACGAATTACCTGAATTTTTCAAACAAATGGGATATGAAGTTGGAGCCGAAATTGGTTCTTATAAAGGAGCATTTACAGAAAAGTTTTGTAAAGAGGGATTTAAAATGTATGCTGTAGATCCGTGGATGGCATATCAAGGAGCAGGTAGAACGCAACAAGAACAAGCAAGGCAAGATTTTTTATATGAGCATACCAAACGAACATTAGCACCTTACGATTGTACGCTTGTTAGAAAAACTTCAGTAGATGCATTAGACGACTTTAAAGATGGTTCATTAGATTTTGTATATATTGATGGCGATCATGAATTTAGTCACATTGCTGCAGATATAGTAGGTTGGACAAAGAAAGTTAAGATTGGTGGTGTAGTGTCTGGGCATGATTATTTCTGCACAGACAAAAATGCCCGGAATCTTGTATGCCACGTTGGTCCAGTGATAGATGCTTATGTGAAAGTATTTGGTATAGAAAATTTCTATACTCTTGGTCGAAGTAAACCATTAAGTGAAGAAGCTAAAGATGATCGCTATTTATCTTGGTTTTTTATAAAACAATAAAATTATGAATAATAAAAATAAAGAAGCGGGAATAATTTTTTATACTGATTCACGTATAAAATCTCCAGTTCGTGAAGTAGTAATGGATTTAATAAAAAAAGCAGAACTACCAATAGTTTCCTGTTCACTTAAACTATTGGACTTCGGTAAAAATATTGTATTTGATGGTGTAAGGGGGTATTGTTCTTATATTCAACAAATAACTTTGGCTTTAGAAAATCTAGATACTAAATATGTATTTTTTTGTGAGCATGATGTTTTATACCCTAAGAGCCATTTTGATTTTATTCCTCCAAAAGACGATGTTTTTTATTATAATATTAATGCTTATCGCTGGTGGATAGTAGGTGGTTGGGCTATTACATACGATCAACTCCACTCACTTTCAGGATTATGTTGTAATAGAGAATTTGCATTAAATCACTATAAATCACGAATAAAAAAAATGGAAGAAATGGGATTGGATAAATTTAGAAGTAGAGAACCAAGATGGGCTAGATTATGGGGCTATGAACCAGGAACTAAACCAAGAAGACGTGGTGGATTCTCAGATGATACATTCGAAACGTGGAAATCAGAAAAACCAATAGTAGACATAAGACATACTAGAACATTTTCTAGTCCAAAGATTTGTTTAGAGGATTTCAAACATGCCCCTATAAACTGGCGCCAAATAGACTATAAGGATATTCCCGGGTGGAATCTCGACGAATTATTCGACTTACAAAATATACCCTTACCATTTTCACTTTTGACAAATCGATGAAAATACTAATTACTGGTCATTTAGGATATATTGGTTCGCATCTTGTAAAAAAAATAAAGAAAGAAACAAATTACGAAATTATTGGAATAGATATTTTAAAAGGAAATGATATTTTAGATTGTAAGTTACCAGACGTAGATGTAGTTATTCATTTAGCTGCTATTTCAGATGTAATTGCCTCAGTAGAAAATCCAATCGAAACAGTTAGAACCAATATATCAGGAACAATTAGATTAGCTGAAAAATATAAGAATACTAAATTTATTTTTGCTTCTACAGGAGGTGCTATACAAAATGAAATTTCATCACCCTATGGATTATCTAAGTATTGTGCTGAAAAATTTGTTGAAATGTTATTTAGTAATTATGTAATTTTGAGATTTGCTAATATTTATGGAAAAAAGGGAAGTCGTAGTGTTGTTGATTTATTTCTTTCTCAAAATAAACTTACAATTTATGGTGATGGTCTACAAACTAGAACATTTATTCATATAGATGATTTATTAAAAGCCATTGTAAGTTCGATTAAATGGTCTTCTAAAAAAACATATTTACTTGGTAGTCATGAAAAACATACAATATTAGAATTAGCAAAAGCAACTGGTAAATCTTATACATTTGCTAAATATAGACCAGGAGAATTACAACATGCAAATGTAAAAAATACCACACCTAACTGGAAATCAACTATTAATATTATCGATTACATAAATAAAAAAAATCATGAAAAATAATTACGAACTCAGTGTTATCATCCCAGCCAGAAATGAAGAATTTCTAAAAGATACTATAGAAGATATTCTAAAAAACAAAAGAGCAGAAACAGAAATAATTGCAGTTCTTGATGGAGCATGGGCTAACCCTTCTATAAATCAACATCCAGATGTAAATATAATCTATATACCAGAAGCTATCGGACAACGAGCCGCCACAAACTTAGGAGTTAAGCTCTCCAAAGCTCGCTATATTATGAAAGTTGATGCTCATTGTTCTTTTGATAAAGATTTTGATAAAAAAATGATAGAGTTTATGAAAAAATTTGATGATAATATTACCAGTGTTCCAGTTATGAAAAACCTTTGGGCATTTGATTGGATATGTGAATGTGGAGAAAGTAAATATCAAGATAAAGGAGGTATTTGTGATAAATGTGGAAAGCAAATGACAAAAGATATAAAATGGGTTGGTAAAGAGAGACCAAATAGTACTAGCTATTCATTTGATTCAGAACCTCATTTTCAATATTTCAATGAATATAGCAAACGACCAGAAGTTAGAAAACAAGCAGAAGAAACAGGATTTACAGAGACAATGTCGTTACAGGGAAGTTGTTTCATGGCTACTAGGGAAAATTATTGGAAATGGGAATTATGTGATGAAAAGATGGGTAGTTGGGGAAATCAAGGGATAGAAGTTGCTTTGGCTACATGGCTTACAAAACATAGTGTATTAGTTAATAGAAATACATGGTATGCCCATATGTTTCGTACAAAAGCTGTAAATGATTTTGGTTTTCCTTATTCTATATCAGGAAGAGAGGTTCAAAAAACAAAAAGAAATGTTAAAGACAAATTTTGGAATTTTAAACATCCAGGACAAAGAAAACCAGTTAGTTGGTTAATAGAAAGATTCATGCCGATACCTGGATGGACTGATGAAAAATTGGAAGAATTAAAACAAAACGAAAGGTCGAATAGTTAATTAAAAAAGGAGATAATAAAATGAAACTAATAAAATTAAAAATCAAAAGAACTCAAACTTCAGGTAAAACTAGTTATGAGTATCCAACACCATATTACGTAGCAACTAAAGTTAAGTATGGTCCTATCTACGAAGGTGGATTAAACGAAATAGTTGAAAGTGATATTAAACCTCGTGGGAATAAAGACGAGTATATCTTAATTGGTGTAGCTGATGAAGATTTTGATTCTTTTATGCAAGCTGATGGATACGAAAAAAATGGATTTATTTTTGAAGCTAAGGAAATTGATAAAGTTAAAACACTAGAACATGGTAATAAGTGGACGGGTCCACAAACAGAAAAGATTACTGATCAAGCTGCGGTTATGAAAATTCTTGTAAAAATTGCTAAAAAAGAAAAATTAACGGTTGATGAAAATAAAGCAATTGATCCAGACGATCCAACACCAGGAATTGTGAAGACTAAATCTTTCGAAGAAGGTTTAGATGAAGCATTAGTCGGCAATTAATAAAGAAAGGGGTTCATTATGATTAAAATAGATTTAGGTTGCGGGAAACGTAAGCCAGATGGATATATCGGTGTAGATATAATAGAAGGAGTAGATATAGTACATGATTGTGAAAAAGGTCTACCCTTTGAAGATAACTATGCAGATGAAATTAGAACTTATGATTTTCTAGAACATATACAAGATAAGCATTTCTTAATATCAGAAATATGGAGAGTATTGAAAAGTAATGGAGTATTTAATTTCCAAGTTCCAGATGCGTCGAAAGGTCAAGGTGCTTTTCAAGATCCAACTCATAAAAGCTTTTGGGTAACAAATTCATTCAAGTATTATGAAAATGATTATTATAGAGATTTATATGGGTTCAAACCTAAATTCAGAATAGAAAATCTTGAACAAGTAACTGAAAAAGTAGACTATTGGGGAGAATTAACTTGGGTGGTGGGACAAATGATTGCATTGAAAGGTTATGAAGAAGAATTGATTAAAGTTGAAAGACAACCAGAAATAAGATTAAGAGACGATGTAATTTTTCTAATAGACGATATTTGTCCAGAAAATCTAGAACATTGGAAGTATATGGAAGAATTGCATAAGAAGTATCCCGATAATAAAGTAGTTGCTTTTGTTATAGCTAATAATGAAAATAAGGGTCTGATAACTGGAAGTACATTATTTAGACCTTGGTATGAATCAGTTAAAGATTGGGTAGAAATAGGAGTTCATGGGTATGATCATCTTAAGCCGCAAGAAGGGTGGAGAGAAGATCAAGAGAAATATATAAAAATGTCACTTGATGTTCTTAAACCATATTTACCAAAAAGATTCATATATCGAGCACCTGGTTTTAGAACATTAGCAAAAACAGAAGGAATATTAAAAAAGTTAGGGTTCACTGGTATAGCTCATCAAACTAGAATAAAGTATTTTGACACAGGAGAAGTTAAAGAAAATATATTCAATTTACATTGCTCTAATGATGAGTCATTCATAAATCCTATAGTTAATTGGAAGAAATTCTTATAAATATGCCAAGGGGAATTTATCAAAGAACAGAATATCATAGAAATAAATTAAAGGTTCCTCGTGTGGGTTCTGGTATTTATAAACACAAACCGCTTTCAGAAGAACATAAAAATAAAATTAGTTTATCTTTAATTGGGAATAAACGTACATTGGGTCACAAATTAACAAAAGAACATAAAGATAAAATAAGTAAGTCGAACAAAGGAAAACATTTCTATTGGTTGGGAAAAAAGTTTTCTAAAATTCATAAATTAAAACTGTCGAAGATTAATCAAATGGAGAACAATGCTAATTGGCAGGGAGGAAAATCCTTTGAACTTTACGGAATAGAATTTAATAATGAATTAAAAGAGCAAATTAAAAAGAGAGATAATCATCAATGTCAAGAATGTAAGGTTTTTGAAATAAAGTTAAAAAGAAAACTTTGTATTCACCATATTGATTATAATAAAAAGAATAATAATCCAAATAATTTAATTAGTTTATGTCTTAGTTGTCATATGAAAACTAATTTTAAAAGAGAAGATTGGATTAAATATTTTAAAACAAATGCAAAAAATAAGTATTATTATACCAGTTAAAAATCAAAAAGATATAACACAAACATGTCTTGATAGTTTAAGTGCTTACACCAAAGATTATCAATTAATTATAATTGATGACGGTTCAGACAAAGAAACTACAAGCATGTTATTGCAGCATATAGACGAAAACGATAACTATATACGAAATGACAAATCTGTAGGATGGTGTAAAGCTATCAATCAAGGATTAAAAGAAGTAAAAGGAGATTATGTTTTATTCTCTAATAATGATGTAGTTTTTACTGCTAATTGGATAGATAAAATGCTTAATCATTTTAAAAGAGATAAAGAATTAGGAGTACTTGGTCCAGTAACTAATAAAGTAGAAGGATTTCAACATATTGATTATAATAAGAAGGATATAGATTTCCAATATACAGATGTACTCACATTCTTTAATGTAATGATTAAAAAAGAAGTCATTGATAAGATTGGTGGGTTAGACGAAAGATTCGGATTAGGAGGTCAAGATGATGCAGATTATTGTATAAGAGCTAGAAAAGAAGGATTTAAAGTTGGAATAGCAAGAGATACATTTATTTATCATTACGGTTCGGCTTCATTTAGAGATGAATTTAATAATGATATTCCCAAATCAAAAGAATTTGCACAATCTAGAGTAGATATATTAAGAAATAAATATAAAGATATGGTAGATTCTGGAATTAGAAAAAAAATCTTTATTGCAATTCCATCAAGTACTGGTCAAATAGCTTCATCATTAGTTCAAAATTTAATCGCTTGGACACACGATCCAAGATATGTTGTTAAATTATATACACCGACTGGATTATTCCCATTAGATAATGCTCGTAATAGAACAGTTAAAGAATTTTTAGAAACAGATTTTGATTATCTTTGGTGGATTGATGATGATATTGTTCCTCCTATTAATGCAATGGATAAATTAGTTCAAGCAGATAAAGATGCAATTGGAGCTGTATGTTATTCAATGAAAGATGAAAATGGAGCATACTTCCCATATCCAGTTACACTTAGATATAATGAAGATAAAAAATATATAGTTCATTATGGAAATGGAATAGAAGAAGTAGATGCTACTGGTGGTGCTTGCGTAATGGTAAAAAGAAAAATTTATGAAGCAATTGAAAGACCTTATGAATTTACTTATTATCCAGATGGAACATTAAGTTTAACTTGTGATTTCAGAATTTGGCAAAAAATTCAAGAAAAAGGATTTAAGTTATTCATTGATTTTAGTTTACATTGTGACCATATAAGAACATGTAGAATAAAAGGTATTAATGATTTATTGGTTTCTATCGGCAAATAGGGTTCTATTTTTACAAAACTCATTAAATAAGGAAAATCTCTTAATTGAGATGTTGTTGGTTCGAGAACCCCTTTCCAACTTCCCTTATTTAATGGGTCTTGTAAGAAATTAAAAGAGGAATAATTAAATGTCAAATTTATATAGTCTTGATAGAACGATAAATAAAATTTACGAACACTCTGGATTTTCTACAACAATATCAGATAGTTTTAGTAGTCCATCAGATGCCGCAATTGGTCTTGCTTGGTTTGGAGGTAATATTTATAGTGATGATACTACTTCTACTAAAATCTATAAACATTCAGGATTTAGTTCTACTATTAGTGATAGTTTTAGTAGTGCTTCTACTGATGTTACTGGTATAACTGATGATGGAACTAATGAATATAGTGCTGATGCTACTTCTGGGAAAATCTATAAATATTCTGGGTTTTCTTCTACAGTAAGTGATAGTTTTAGTGGACCCAGTACTGCTCCAATGGGAATTGGTTGGGATGCAACACATTTTTATAGTTGTGATTTTGGTTCAGATAAAATCTATCAACACACTGGTTTTTCTATAACAATATCAGATAGTTTTAGTAGTCCATCGACTGGACCTTGGGGTTTAGAATGTGATGGAATTGATATTTATAGTACCGACATTTATAGTCAGAAAATTTTTAAACACTCTGGTTTTTCTGCAACTATATCAGACAGTTTTAGTAGTCCTTGTTCTAGTCCTCGAGGTGTTGCTCTTCAAGTAGTAGAACCAAGTGCTAGTATCTCACCATCATTAAGCCCATCAGTTTCTCCTTCAATCAGTCCTAGTATTAGTCCTAGTATAAGTCCATCAGTGAGTCCAAGTGCTTCTATCTCACCAAGTATCAGTCCATCTATCTCACCAAGTATTTCTTTAAGTATTTCTCCATCTATAAGTTTATCTATTAGTCCTTCAACTAGCCCATCGATTAGTGTATCAGTTAGCCCATCAGTTTCACCAAGTGCTAGCATATCTCCTTCAATCTCTCCTTCTTTATCACCGTCTATTTCGTTAAGTATTTCTCCATCAGTTTCACCAAGCGCTAGCATATCTCCTTCAATCTCTTCATCAATAAGTCCTTCTATAAGTTTATCAATTAGTCCTAGTGTTTCTCCGTCTGCATCTTTAAGTCCTAGTATAAGTCCATCAATTTCACTTTCTATTAGTCCTAGTATTAGTCCATCTATTTCACTTAGTATATCTCCATCTGTTTCTCCAAGTGCCTCTATTTCACCAAGCATTTCACCAAGTATATCTACTAGTATTTCATTAAGTATCTCACCATCTGTTAGTCCAAGTGCCTCAATCTCTCCTTCTATTTCATTATCTATTTCACCTAGTATTAGTCCATCAATTAGTCCTTCAATTAGTTTGTCTATTTCTCTTAGTATAAGTCCTAGTATTTCTCCATCAATTAGTCCTTCGGTTAGTCCATCTGCTTCATTATCTCCATCTATCAGCATATCTATATCTCCTAGTATTTCACCTTCTATTTCTCCTTCAGTAAGTCCATCGGCTTCGATTAGCCCATCAATATCACCTTCAATTAGCACATCTATAAGTTTATCTATTAGTCCAAGTATATCACCTTCGGCTTCTATTAGTCCGTCTATTTCACCTAGTATTTCATTGAGTTTAAGTCCTTCAATTTCCTTAAGTATTTCTCCTTCTGTTAGTCCATCAGCATCAATATCTCCATCAATTTCGCCTAGTATTTCTTTGAGTGTGAGTCCTAGTATTTCACCTTCTATTAGTTTAAGTATTTCCCCTTCAATCTCACCCTCACTTTCTCTTAGTATTTCTCCATCTATTAGCCCATCAGTTAGTCCGTCTGCTTCATTATCTCCATCTGTCAGTCCTTCTGCTTCGATTTCTCCTTCAGTTTCTCCTTCAGTTTCTTTAAGTATAAGTCCATCGATATCTCCAAGCATATCATTAAGTATAAGTCCAAGCATAAGTCCTTCAATTTCTCCAAGCATAAGTCCTTCTATTTCATCATCTGTCAGTCCTTCAGCTTCAATTAGTCCGTCAATATCACCTAGTATTTCACCTTCGATTTCATTAAGTATTTCCCCTTCAATTAGTCCTAGTATTTCTGTAAGTATTAGTCCGTCAATTTCTCTTTCAATTTCACCGAGTGTAAGCCCTTCAATTAGCCCTAGCATTAGTCCGTCTGTTTCTCCTTCTGCTTCTATTAGCCCTTCAATATCGCCAAGTATAAGTGCTAGTATTTCACCTAGTATTTCAACTAGTATTTCTCCTTCAGTTTCTCCAAGTGTAACAGAATGGACACAAAGAACTAAGCCAACAACCACTTTTACTTCTAGAACCAAACCAACTACATATTGGTGGCAAAGAGTTAAACCTTATGAAGGAACTATTAGACCTTCACCTAGTATAAGTCCTTCTATATCTCCAAGTATCTCGTTTAGTATTTCACCTTCAGTTTCTCCATCTTAATAATAAGGGTATTTTAAATATATGCAAAAATGGTCTATAAAAATTGATAATCTTTCTTTAGGTGGGTTTATACCTGCTTATTGGAAGAACTCTTATCCAACTTATGGTAATAAAAATATGGCTAGCGACATGCAGAATGTTGATATGACTGACCCTTCTGGAATTACACAAGGACCAGGATTAGCAAACTTAACCAATGGAACTCAAGCTGCTGCAGTGACAACACTCATTAAATCAATATTAGACAAAGCAGTGACCGCAGACATAACCTACGCTGTTGGAGGAGCTAAACTTTACCAACTAAGCTCAACAGCCGTCACTAATGCTGGTATATGGCCGCATACAATTGATAAAGCCGTAGTTACTGGAGAAGACGGAGAAGATGTAGCTCATTTTGGTGGGTCATTATATTACAGCTACAACTATACTTCAGTAGTAGCTGGAGACATTGGAAAATATGATTTATCAACTACATTCGATGACGACTGGGGAAGTACTATACCAGCAACTGGAGCTACAGCATTGGTTGGTGGAGTTCCTCATCAATTTGCTCAAACAGCAGAATTTCTTTATACAACAAACGGTATATATATCACAGAATATGATTTAACAAACAATGTAATGGTAGAACAAGCATTAGATTTACCAACTGGAGCAGAAGCTCAATCACATGTAATAGCAGATGATAGATTATATATTGCTACTAATTTAATCGATTTAACTGGAAGTAATAAATGTGAGGGTGTTATTTACAAATGGGATAGAAACTCAACATCTTGGGATCCTGATAGTATATATGGATTAGGAAGATTGGGTGCTTTATATAATAAAGACGGTGTAGTATTTGTTTTTCACCAAGATGTCAGTTCTACTGGTGGTTATCATTTAGGATATATTTCTGGTAATCAGGTTAAAAATGTTGCCAGTTATAAAGGAAGTTTGCCAGGATATAATCAAGTTACTGAAATCGAAGGATTCTTAATTTGGGAATCTAGCGGATTACTTTATGCTTGGGGTAGTGGTGATGAAAATTTACCAGTTAGATTATTTCAATACATGGATGGAGGATATTCTACTGTTGGTGGAATAGCAGCTCCATTTGGTACATTAATAGCCGCTTCAAATGAAACTACTAGTTATAAACTAGCAAAGGCATCAGGATATGATACTTCATGTAATTTAAAAAGTATGTTATTTGATATTTCAGCAGGAATAAGAGGGAAAGCATTCATTGATAAAATGATTGTTAATTTTGATACATTAGCTGCTAATTCTAGAGTTGATTTAACTTTAACATGTAATCTCGGAGCATCTACATGGGGTGGGGCAACCACGGGACGCATATCTCATACTCTAGATAGCACAGCAACTCAAAAAATATTCTTTCCTAAAAAAGATGCACAAAATTTTAGAGTTGATTTAGATTGGTCAAATGGAAATGCTACAAATCCAGTTAAAATAAGAAGCATTGACATTAGTGGTCATTTATTATAATATTATGTCAAACATAGAAATAGAACCAACTGAAGAAGTAATATTAGATCTAGCTCCTAATCAAATTGAGGAAAAAAGTTATAATGATCTAATTAATCTTCCTGATATTTCAGGTCGTAATATTTATGCTTCAAATATAAAAGGAGGTTCACTTTTAGTGGGTTCTGGTGATAATGTATTAAAATATGATGCTAAATATGGATTTTGGCTTGGTAATGCTAATTTTGCTTCAGCTCCTTTTAGTGTAAGTATGGCAGGAGTAGTTGTTGCTTCAGATTTGACTCTAGTTGGTGGAATTATAAGATATGGAAAAACTTCCTTTGCAGACACTACAAATGCAGGTTATTATATTAGTAGTAGTGGATTTTATTTTGGTTCAGCAAGTGATGCTAAATATTTAAAATATACAATTGGAACAGGAGCTTTAACATTACATGGAACCTCAATTACTTCACCAACTCTTACATCTATCCAATCTGGTTCAGAAATAGCAATTCAAGGATGGCAACAAGATATGGCATTTACAGCGGCTAGTAATGTTCAAGTAAATTGGGTATCTGGTACTATCACTTTACTAGATGGAACAACTTATAATATTACAGGTGCTAATACTGGTACGATGTCTGCTATTACTTATATTTATTTAGATATTGGAAGTTCTACTACTGTATTACAAACTTCTACTACTGCCTCTAACGCTGTAGGATCTGGTAAAATTTTAATAGCAGTAGCACAAAATGTAGCAACTGGTAAATTAGCCACATTTCAGGTATTTGGTGGAAAAGCATTAGGTGGGTTAGGAAAATTAGTTGTAGCTTCAGATATTACTGCAAATACAATTACTGCTAATGAAATAGCAGCAAACACTATTACAGCAAATAAAATGAGTGTTGCTCAACTTTCAGCCATTACTGCTGATTTAGGAAGTATTACAGCAGGAACTATTACTGGGGGTGTTATTAAAACAGCAGCTTCGGGAGATCGGATTGAATTAAATTCTAGTGGATGGGGTCATAAAATGATTGCTTATGATGTTTCAGAAGATGAATATATAGAAATTGCAGCGGCTGATAGGGGGATCCATTGGTTTGAAAATCTTGCATCTCCAGCTGAAGTTGCTTGGATAATAGCCTCTGATCCACCAGCAGCAGACCCTTATCTTCAGTTAGGAGCATGGAAAGCCGACGGAATAAATTCGACAATAGTATATATCTCTGAGGGAGTTTGTTATCCAGCTACCGCAACAGATTTAGGAAAATCAACAGCAAAATGGCAACATCTTTATCTTTCTGGCAATATTGTAGTTGATGGCACAGTAGATGGCACAGATATTGCATCTCATGTAGGAAATGTAAACGCACATCACGCTCAAAGTCATACTCATGCTTCTCATACAAGTATAGGGGCTAGCGACCATCACTCAAGCACTTCGAATGCATTAACAATCACACCAACTAAAGTTAGTATTAATTCGCCAGCTGGAACTACTGCAGCACTAAATGTTAATGGTGATTTTCATTTATATACAGGTTCTTTTGATATTAAAAATACAGGAGCTAGTATTGCATGGGGTGGAGTTCCAATGTTAGCAGATGGTGGGGTTGGTAACTTAAGAACTTTAAAACCATTTAGTCTTCTTCAATTGGCTTCTGATCCTGCTAGTGTCCCAGATGGAACAATGTATTATAACACAACATCGGGACAATTCAAAGGTAAAGCTGGAGGAAGTTGGTATACATTATAAATTGCATAGAATTATTATGGCATTTAATTAATAAGGATAAAATTATGAATATACAAAAAATATTAGTAGAAAAAGAAGTTCAGATTAAAAAAGTAGTTGAAGAGGTTAATCAACTTCAACAAATTCTTAATAATAAGAATCAAGAATTATTAAGATTGGATGGAGCGATTAAGCAATTACAAGAATTAGTTGAACAAGATAAAAAAGAAGTAAATAAAGAGGGGGAATAAATATGACACAATTTTATAGAAAATCAGACCCAAGTGATAAAACGATATATCAAACCTACGATCCAAAAACAGGTCAATTTGGAGGTGGGATTAGTAGTGAGCAACAAGCTCAACAATTAGGTGTGGTTCCAGACTGGGAAGCATCTTGGAAACCAGCAGGTGCTGCTACTAATATTCAGACTATTACCCCTCCAACTCCAGGAATATCACAAACTCCTCCTAGTACAGGTCCACAAGCATTAACTCCTGGACAATTACCAGAAGGAGCTGTTAGAGATGCTTCTGGTAAAGTATATTATCCAGGTGGTATAGTTAATCAATCTGATCAAGCTGTAACACCTACGGTAGCTAGTCAATTTACAGAAGGTAGTTTAGTCAGAGCTGAAGGAACACCAGAAGTATATACTATGACTCCAGGTGGAATGAAAGCTCATATTCCTGATCCTGAAACTTTTGAGAAATTATATGGAGCAGATGCTTGGGGTAGTATTAAGATTATTAGTCCTGAACAATTAGGAGCTATTCCTACTACAGATCCATTAAGTGCTCAATTTATAGGAAATAAAGTAGGTGATACTAGAAATAATCCTCAAACAGGTAAAAGAGAAGTATTAAATGCTGAAGGAAATTGGATTCCAGCTGAAGCATTTACTCCTGGTACTACAGATCAGGTTTCTACTTTAGCTGCCGCATCAGGTGCTACTTTAGATACAGGAATTGAAGCAGCTATTAAAGAAGGAGATTTAGTCAGAGCTGAAGGAACACCAGAAGTATATCTAACTACAAAAGAAGGATTAAAACATATTACTAGTCCAGCTCAATTTGAACAACTTGGATATAAATGGGAAAACGTTAGAGATATTACTCCAGGATTAATTGCTAGCTATAAACAAGGTCAAAGTGTTGATTCTATTATGGATCAATTTAATAGTTCTATTAGTGATATCAGCCAAATTATTCAAGATATACAAAATAGTACTCAAATAAAAGATCTAGAAGAAGAACAAAAAAGTTGGAGAGAACAAATAACTCAATCACTTGCAGATTTTGCTAGTAAGGTTACAAGTGCTGCTAAAGATCCAACTGTTATTGCTAGAGAAGCAGAATTAGCTGAACTAACACCAAAAATAGCAACTATGGAAGGAGAAATGGAATTAGTTCTTGAAAAATCAGGTCAAAGAAAAGAATCAATAGGATTTATCAAAGGTGAACAAGCGCAAATTAGAAATATATATAATATTGAATTAAAGACAATGTATGCGAAACAAGCTGCTTTACAAGGTAATCTTGATTTAGCAAGAGAATTAGCGCAAGACGCAATAGATACAGCGCTTAAACAAGAAGAAATTAAACTTCAAACATTACAACAAGCTTTAGCATTTACTGAAGCTGATTTAACTAGAGAAGATAAAAAAGCATCAACTGCATTACAATTTGCACTTATACAATATCAATCTAACTTAGAACAAACTAGACAAGATGCACAAAATAGAGCTAATACTTATGCTAAAATTATTGCAACATATGGTGATGTTCCAAACTTAGATCCATCAATGGATGTTACAGCTCAATGGGCATTAGTAGGACCACAAGCTACAACTGAAAGAAATTTAAGAATGGCTGCATTACAGAAACAAATAAGTGGAACTACAGATACAATTCAAACAGGTGTTATCCCAGCTATTGACGCTGCTAAATTAGGTGTTCCTTATGGAACTACTTATGAACAATATAGTGCAATGAGTGCTCCTCAAGAATGGTCAGATAATCAATTTAGTGTTGCGTTTAGAAATATGTTAGCTAAAGATATGACATATCAACAAGCATTAGACGAAGTTAGTTTAGATGCAAGTATTACTAATAAAGATAGAGGAAAATTTCTTGCAGCTCAAATGTGGGGACAAATTGAACCAGGGGTAGATCAAGCAGTATTTGAAGGTAAAGCTTCTCCAATAGATATAGAAAAAATTAGTAAAACTAAACTTCCTACAACTAAAACTCAAACTGAAAGACAAGAATTCTCAGGATTTGGAATATTCGAAGATTACAAAGGTGTAACACTTCCTGATGTATTCAACTTATATAAATAATATGCCATTAAAAGATTACTTATCACAAACAGGTTTTAAACCAAAAGGACTTAGTTCATATTTAAAACCTGAAGACGACGAAATATCTCCTGAAATACAAACTTTGAAAGAATATGGTTATGAAATTCCTGAAGAAAAAGGATGGTCTGTTTTGGGTAAAAAATTTATAAATGTAGTAGGTGGTGTTCTAGATACTCTTAGAACAGGTGAATATGCTGTTGGTGGTATATTATCTGGTAAAAGTCCTATTACAGGTATACGAGAAAAACTTAGTCCATCTGAAGCTTTAGGTATTGCTGATGATAATACTAAACTTTGGTCTAAAAGAGGTTTAGCAGGATTAGCAGCTGATATATTATTAGATCCAGTTACTTATTTAACTTTTGGAACTGCAGGAGTTATGAAATTAGTTACTAAAGGTGGTCAAGTTTCTGTTACTAAAGTAGGACAAAGTTTAATGAGAGAGATGATTGAAAAAGGAGCTTCTGAAGCAGCAGCTAGACGTACAATGGCTAGAGTTATTCAAGAAGGAGGAGAAACAGCAGCAGAAAAGTATATTGGAAAAGAAGGATTAAAATTTATGGGACAAGTATTTATTCCCTCTTCCGCTTTCCAAAAAGCTGGTAAAATAATTGGTAAAGTTCCAGGAGCTGGAGCAGCAGGTAAAGTAGGTAATGCTTTTGCACGAGCTTTTGTTCCTTTTAGAGAAATAGACCAATTACCTGCTAAAATTGGTGGTAAAGGAGCATATACTGATTTTCTTTATAAACCTTTTGATAGAGAAACACAAGCTGAAATATTTAAAGAAATTGATCAAATTAAAAATGTAGCACAAAAAACTTATAAAGAAAGAGGAATTGATGTTGGTAAAGAAATAGGATATAAGATTGAAATGCAAGAATTAACAGAAGATAAATTATTAGATGATGTTATTAAATGGATGAGCAAAGAACAAAAAGAAATGCTTGAAATTGAAAGAGGTTTAGGTAAAAAAATAGGAGAAGTTCCAGGATATCTACGTCACTATATGGCAGATGATGGTAGAAAGTTTATAGATAAAGGTGGTGATTTTATGGCTTCTTTATCTAAAAGTTTAAGAGCTAAATTAAAAGCAGCTGAACCAAGAAAATTAGTAAGAGTTGTAAGTGAAGCCGGTAAAGATGTTACCTGGGATAAAGTTAGATATGCTTTAAAACCATTAAAAGAAGCTAAAATTATTGATAAACTAGAAGATGTTACGCAAAAGAAAATTACATCATTACAAAAATTACAGAAGAAATTAGCTAAACCTGAAATAGCAATGCATATGGATGTATGGAAAGATCATATATCTGCTCTTAAGAAACAAATTTCTAAACTTCCAGATATTCAAAAAATAGTAGGTGATGTAGCAGAATTCAATAAAAAAGAGTTTGATGAAGTTATACAATCAATTACTAGTGTTGAAATAGATGAATTAGCTCCTCTTATTAAAGAACTAGAAGATCTTGTCCAAACAAGTCAAGGTAGAGAATTTTTATTTCAACCATTAAAAGAAGGTAAAATAATTCCTCGACAAAAGAAAATAATTGATATTGAAAATACAATAAGAAAAATAACAAATGAATTATCTGAAAAAATAAAGAAATATCAATTCTTTGATTATGTAGACCAAAAAGGAAACTTCTATAAAACAGTTCGAGCAAAAGGAGATTATAAAGATGCATTACCTCTTACTATAAGAGAGATTAATGATTATTTTAAATCTAAATTTGGTGTTAAAGAATTTTTTACAGAAGATGCTTTTAAGGCATTTGCTTTACGTAAAGCTGAACATATTAGATTTGTTAATACTCATAAATTTTTAGAAGCAGCTAAAGCTAGATTTGGAACTAGAATAGATAAAGCTATAAATAAATATACTCCTGAAGGAATTGAATTAGTTGAATCAACTGCTCCGCAATTAAAAGGTTGGTTATTACCTAAACCAATAGTAGAACATTTAGATAGTACATTAAAATTTCTTACAAATGAAGAAACAACTCATGCATTACTTAGAGGTTATGATAAAATGTTAAGATTTTGGAAAGTAAATGTTACAGGTATTTGGCCTGCTTTCCATACTAGAAACTTTATCGGAGGATATTTTAACAATTGGTTAGCAGGAGTTAATGAAGCTCGTTATATTGATGTAGAAAGAATACTTAGAGGATCTGATCATATAATGACAACAGATATTGGTACTAAGATAAGTGGTAAACAACTTCTTGATGAAGCTGAAAGATTTGGAGTTAGAGGTCAACCTGGAATGATGGATGTTTATAGACAAGTCGAAGATGAAATAGAAAATGTATCAGCTACTGCTTCTCAATTTGTACAAAAAGGAGAATATAAAAAGGCTGCTAAAATAGTAGGACGTAAAGCTAGTAATCTTCCTCGTTGGGCAATGGAACAAGTAGAAGATAGATTAAGATTACCATTATATTTAGATAGACGATTAAAAGGTTATACTCCAGCACAAGCGGCTAAAGAAGTATTTAAATTTCACTTTGATTATGTTCCGAAAACAGGATTAACTCCTTTTGAAAGAGAAACTATGAGAAGAATAATGCCTTTCTATGTTTGGGCACGAAATAATACTCCACTTCAAATTGAACAAATGTTAAAACAACCAGGTAAATATGCTGGTATTGAAAAATTTAGGCAATCAATGTTTGTTGAAAAAGATAGAGAAGAGTTTAAGTATTTACCTGAATGGATGCAAACAATGTTTGTATTTCCACATCCATGGAAAGAACAATTAGGAAAATCTTTATGGATGCAATTAGATCTTCCATTAGAAGATATTAATAAATTACCACTTTCTTCATCATCTGTTAAAGAAATAGGGGCACTATTAAGTCCTTTCTTAAAGCTACCTGCAGAACTTTTTATGAATAGAAATTTATATTTTGGTGGAGATATAGCAAACGAAGAACTACCTCCAGAAATGCAAACAACAAAATCAATTAAACAATTAGAAGCATTACCTAATCCACTTAAAAAGTTTCTTAATTTTAGAGAAGTTAAATATAGAGATTGGAAATTTCCTGATGAGAAAAAATTTGTTACACGATATGAAATAGATGCTAGAAAATTACATGTCTTACAAACAGTATTAGGTAGATATTATTCTACACTTAAAGGTGTAAGTGATGAAGATGTTCCTTCTGCTTGGAAATTTTCTCGATATGTTATGGGTATCCCTGTTAGATCTGTTGATATTCAAGAAGAAAAAGAAAGACAAACATTAGAACAAGAAAAACAAGCATCAGCTATGTTAACTTGGTTAAGACAGCATAATAAAATTCCTTATAAATCCGAGGAAGACCAAAATCAAATAGGATTAAAAAGATTTATACAATGAAAATACAAAACAATTATCCATTAGGAGGATTATTAGGACCTGACGAAAAAGATGAAAGAGATCTTTTAGCTACTCAATTCTTGCCACAAAAGGAAGTAGAAGAACTTCCTAAAAGTTTTAATTTAATGAGTCAGATGACTGCTATCCAAATTCAATTTTATGGTAGTTGTACTTCTCATAGTATTGATGGTATTGCAGAATATCTTGAGAAAAAAGAAACTGGTCAAGAAACTAAATTAGCTAATAGATTTATTTATCATAATACAAAAGTTATTAGTGGACTATGGAATGATGAGGGTGATTATCTAAAAAATGGTGTTAAATCGTATGTAGAATATGGGGTTCCATTAGAAAGTGATTTTCCAGATACTCAAGATGTTCCTTGGAGTACATATGTTAGTAAAAAACCATCTCAAGAAGTATATGATAAAGCATTAAAGTATAAAGCAGAAGGATATTTAAAAGTAGATCCTAATTTACAAGCATTTAGAAATTCACTATATCAAAATAAAACTCCAGTTGCATTGGGAATGAATTGGTATAAAAGTTATAAGCCAGACAAAACAGGAAGATTGCCATTACCAGAAGGGAATGCAGAAGGACATGCTATTTCTTATGTTGGATGGGAAGAAGATAATAAAGACTGGTTTAGAAATAGTTGGGGAACATCATGGGGCAATAACGGGTATTTTTATATACCTACTAACGAATTTACTAGTCATTCATTTTGGAATGGTTGGATCTTATATGACTTACCTAATGATTGGCAAAATAAAGTTAAATCTATGCATCAAAGATACATCAAAGATAAAGAACAATATTTTAAACATAATAATATTTATTGGCATATTCCAGACAGTGATACCTTACATTTATTATTAGAAAGACAATGGGTTACAGAAGACATTAAAGATTTACCAGATGATGCCGCAACAGAAGAATTCCCATTATCAAAGAAAGCATATAATTATGTTCTTCAAGGAAAAGAAGTATTTGAAGATATATTTAAAAAGGTCGATTAAGTTATATAAAGGGGAAATTTTATGTATAAAGAAATAACAAAAATGATACTTGCTTTGATGGTTATAGGAGGAGCAATTATATCATTGTTTATCGATGTTAATGCTGTAGGTGAAGAATTACTCAGATTGTTAGCGGTAGGTATCGTTGGTTATTATTTTGCTGCAACAGATATCCCGGCTAAACTTGGATCAATTTTTAAGAGAAGTTAAATTGATTTTCTACCTCTATAAAAGTTTAAAAAAGACCATTTAATGTGGTCTTTTTTATTTGAGCTCAGAGTGGGAATCGAACCCACAATTAGGAATTATCCCTAGGTTTTGCAGACCTATGCCTTACCATTCGGCTATCCGAGCATATGGCGGAAGAAGAGGGAGTCGAACCCCCAAGGCTTTGACACCCGACAATTTTCAAGATTGCTTAACGCGCCAATGTTCGTTCTTCCTTTGGCGGAGGAGCTGGGAATCGAACCCAGAGAGCTTTTACACTCACGGATTAGCAATCCGTTGCAATACCATTATGCGACTCTTCCTTAAAGTAAAAACTGGTAAGGATTTGCCGAGGAGATAGTCAATAAAAATTATTTGACGTCACAACTCGTATAGTCACCCTACATAGGAATTACCCTTGTCACAATATACGTTAGTGGAGCAAGGTGACCCACCACTCGGGTTGCATTGTCTATTCCGCCACAGTTTCTACTTGAGCAAGAGACGAGAGTCGAACTCGCAACGTTCTACTTGGAAGGTAGATACTCTACCAGTTGAGTTACTCTTGCTTAATAGTACCCCTGGAGGGAATTGAACCCTCTTTGGTTGATTGAAAATCAACTAGCTTAACCAGTGGCTGACAGGGGCTTATTTATCAGAATATGGATGTTTTTTTACTATTCTTTTAATGCTTCTTACTTCTTTTTCTCCAATGAATTTTTCTAAACGAGCTTTTATTTTATCGCATTCATAACATTTCTCTTGGAAGTTTTCGAGACAAAGTTCATACAAATGTTCTGCAGCATATTCATTAAATGATATTCTTTTATTTTTATCCATAGTACCGCGAGAAGGATTCGAACCTTCAACACTTAGTTTCTAAAACTAATGCCTCTTCCGTTGGGCTACCGCGGCTTATTTCTGTGTACTGGAGACAAGATTCGAACTTGTAAAATCGTAATTTTGAGTTACGAATGCGTTCCAATTACATCACTCCAGCTTATTTCAAAAAAGTATCAAGGATTATACACCACATGATACAACATATTATAAAAATAATTCCTACAACTAATAAATTCATAGTACCGCGAGAGGGATTCGAACCCACAAAACGTTAATTTTAAGTCAACGATGTTTTCCGATTACATCATCGCGGCTTTTTTTATTTTCCAATATTTTTTAAGAGTGTCTGATATTTTTTGTTTCTGAAAAATGGACATTGTTATTCCTTTTGTTGCATATCCACCCGCTGCTTTATTCCCTTTTCTTAATAAATCTTTTGCTTTTTTAATCCCATGTTTTTTTATAGAATATTCAAAAATAGTTAAACGAGTACCAGACTTCATTGAATCATGTATATTGTCAAAATCTGTTCCCCAATATAAATGTTTTGGATTTGAACATTTATTATTTTCACAAGCATGACATAGTAGAATTCTACCCTTTCCGTTTGAAATATTTACACCATCTGGTATATCAGTATTAAGATATTGAGCAAGTACACCTTTATGTTGAGTTGATGTACCACCTCGTTCAATACATTTATCAGATAAATTTAGATGTTTTTGTCTTTTTTTTAAATTATTATTAATAATAGTATGTACTTTAATCATATATAATATTATTAGTGTCCTCAACAGGATTTGAACCTGTAATCTTTTCCTTAGAAGGGAATTGCTTTATCCAGCTGAGCTACAGGGGCATATAATACGCTTAGAAGGAGTCGAACCTTCGACACTCGGTTTCGAAGACCGATGCTCTGTCCTCTGAGCTATAAGCGTATGGAGCTCCGTGTAGGACTCGAACCCACGACTTCTGTTTACAAAACAGATGCTTTACCAGTTAAGCTAACAGAGCTATTTAAAATTCTTTTTACCGCCACAATAACGGCAAAATCTATCACCGCACCATTCAACATCACCCCAAAGTGGTTTTTTATTCATAAGGTGATGAACTATATCTAATATCTTATTCCAAATAAATGATTCAGAAATATAATAAATTATTTTTTCTTTATTCATGTACGAAAGAAAGGAATTGAACCTTTATCTGATGGATGTAAGCCAACTGTTTTACCATTAAACTACTCTCGTATGATTGTTGGTAGATTTTGTATATTTGTTCTACCTTAAACGACTGGCCAAACTGATACCGTCGAGACTTCTATACATACATATAGATAGCCGAGATTGTGTATGCAATCTGTATGGGAAGTAGGACTCGAACCTACGACTACTTAGATATAAGCTAAGCGTTCTGCCGCTGAACTATTCCCATATATTCTATTGAAAATCAGCATACTTTACTTTCGTGATTATTCTATCACCTCTGCGAGTTTTTAATTCTGTTTCTGGTCTAGCTACAATTCCTTCTGCTGTAAAATTACCCCATTGAGATTTAAATCCTCTTTTTGTTACTTCAATAGCTTCTTCTAATGTTCCGTGTCCTATAATAGGAACTACTTTTATTCCAAGTTTATCTCCTATATCTTCTATATTATTTCTTTCAAGATACATACCATTTATTTGAACATCAAATAAAACAAAATCAACTCCATCTGAAATATAATTTCCTCCGCCTTTTTGAATTCTAGCTCCGTATCCTTCTCCATACAAAACAACATCTAAATCTTCTTCATCTGGAAATATTCCAGCAAACTTTTGTCGTGGTTCCATCCTTTTGAATAGTTCATCTAATCGTATAATTAAATTAGCTGGAATTTGTGCATTATCTGATCTACCTCCGAATATAATATCTTTACCATCATACATTATACGTATATTAGTTCCGTCAACTTTTTCAGTCCATACCCAATTATTATCTTTTAGATATTTTAATTCAGGAGTAGTCCATTCACCTATGATGAATTTTTTATCTCCCGCCATATTCCTTTTAAATAAGGATAATATTTTATGATATTTATTTGATAGTTTCATGTATTTTTAAATTATAAACCAATCTTTACCTTCTAAATCACCAGTACTGATAAGCCAAGCGTAATATTTATTATCTTCTTTGTGTAACATTAGTTTTTCGTCTTTTACTTCACCATAGATACTGGGATTTTCCCACTCTTTTCTACTAATCTTTTTTCCTTCTACTGCCTTTTTCAGTGCAATGTAGAAATCAAATAACTCTACTTTATGGTCGATTGGACTTAATACTTCTGTTGGTTGAAGTACTTCGCCTGGTAACGGACTTTGATTTTGTGACATAATTTTATCCTTTCAATTATATTTAATTACTCTTACTTATGTACGGAAGGTAAGATTCGAACTTACGATCTCCTCGATATCAGCGAGTTGCTCTACCACTGAGCTACTTCCGTGTGGACCGTATGAGAATCGAACTCATCCAATCTCCTTGCAAAAGAGATTCGCCTGCCTTGGAACATTACAGCCCTTAACTGTGTCGTATCCTGGAATCGAACCAGATCACAAGGTGTTTCAAACCAATGCTCTACCGGTGAGCTAATACGACTTTAAGCGGGAAGAATAGGAATCGAACCTATCACAGCAAGATTTGGAGTCTCGCTCGCCTGCCTTGGAACATGTCCACCCTTTAATATGTCCGCCGAGTAGGAATCGAACCTACATGGCCGAAGCAATGGGTTTACAGTCCACTCTGGAACCATACCAGACTATCGACGGATCTGCGGGAGTAAAGGGATTTGAACCCTTGATCTTTTGCTTGACAAGCAAACGCATTAAGCCAAACTATGCTACACTCCCTAAATTACTATATTTTGAAATGAACTATCTATCTTTTTTATTACTTCTTTTGTAGCAATAATATCATACATTGCATCATGCGCATTTTCTATTTCAATTTTAAAATAATCACATACATCTGTTAATTTAGCACTGAATGGTTTAATTTTATCTAGGGCCATTAAATATGATATAATATGCCTTGGGTCTTTAATTGGGCCAAAATATGAAAATAAATAATTATTAGAATTTCTAACAAAAAACTCTTTTAAAAAACTTATATCAAATCCTACATTATATCCACAAACAATAAATTTATCTTTTCTATCATATCTATCAATATATCTATCAAATATAGATAAAATTTTTGTATAAGCTAAAGCAGGATCATCAAATTGTTTCAATTGTTCTATAGTTAATTTATTTACTTCTAAAGCTCTTTCATCAATATTATGCCAATTAGTTGGTTGTATTTTTATATTAAACTTTTCAATTTCCTTTCCTTCATCTTCAATAATTCCAGCTATTTGGATAATATCATTTTTAATTGGATTTAATCCTGTTGTTTCGCAATCGAAATATATTGTTTTCATATTTTATAATCTAATTGGCATTATGACATAAGTATAACTAATGTCTCCGAAGGCTCTAACGATTACTGGTTTATTGTTTGCATTCAATTCTATTACTACTTTATCACTAAACATATTATTTAATCCGTCTAAGAAATAATTAGAATTTAATACTATATCTAATTTCTTTCCTTTAATTTTTGCTTCTAATTGTGATTTGTTTTCGCCAATATCGCTACTCTTCGCGGAGATTTCTATTATTGATTTATCAGGTTTAATTGAAAAATTAATATTACTATTTTTCTCGCTAAATAAACCAGCAATTTTAATATTATTAATTAATTGTGCTTTATCAACTATTATTTCAGTTTCAAATTTATTAGGAATAATTGATTGATAATCTGGATATTGACCATCTATCAATCTAGAAATAACTTGAGTATCACCTAAATCAAATAAAATTTGATTATGAGATAAAATAATATTTGCATTAATATTATTCTCTCCTAAAATTTTAATTAATTCTTGAATTGTTCTTTGAGGAATAATAATAGATTGTTTATTTAATTTTTCATCACTAATTTCAATATTTTTTTCAGCCAAACGAAAACTATCTGTTGCAGCTAATCTAATCAAATTATTATCAAATTCCATATAAACACCTGATATTTCTGGTTTTGATTCAGAAAGAGAAACCATATCTACAACCTGCATGAAGTTATTTTTTAAAATACTTCCTTTCATTTTTATTAAAGAACTACCTACAATTTCGGGAATAATAGGAAAATTATCAGCATTTAAACAATTAATAATTGATTCAAAATTTTCACATTTAACTTCTAATTGATCCTTTTTTGTTTTGAGTAATATTTTTTTATTAGGCAAGTTATTCACAAAACTACTAATTAATTTAGCCGGCACAGTAATACTGCCTTCTTTTTCAATCTTTGCGTTTAACCAACAATGAATTACTACTTCTAAATTTGTTGATGATATTTTTAATTTATCTTTTTCTGTTGATAAAAGAATATTATTTAGAATAGGTACTGTTAAACTACGACCAATAATTTTTTCAGCTATATTTAAAACCTTTTTTAGATCTTCTTGAAGGCAAGTTATTTCCATATTTTTTTTATTATATTATTTAATCCCAAAAATCTCCAAAATATTCACCGAATAATTTCCATCCTTTATTTATTTTATCATATGCTATACGATGTTCTTCACTATTCATATTAAACCATTTATCATCACAACTATAATCTAACCATTGTAAATCCATTGCTTCTTCTATTTGTTCTAATATTTTTATCCAATCATTAAATCCTCTATCTTTTCCTTTACTAATAATATCTATTTCTTTTTTCATTAATCTAGCAGGATAACCATGTCCATTTTCTTTTTGACTTTTAACAAATGCTTTAAATGGTTTATGTATTTTCTTAAGCATCCAATAATCTAAAGACCAAAGATCATCATCTCCATATCCTCTAAAAATTCTTTGAATAAAAAATTTAGTATTTTCTGGTAGATATTTAATTGTATCTAATAATCTATAAAACATAATATATTAGATCGAAGAATATTTCATTTTTCGACCATGAGTCCATATTTTTCATGTGAGGATAAAAGGTAACGCTCCTTTGTCGATTGGTTAAAAGCCAACTGCTCTGCTATTGAGCTATATCCCCATTACACCAAGGACAGGCTTCGAACCTGCAAATTCCAGTTTCAAGGACTGGTGACTTTACCAGTTTGTCTACCTTGGTATATTATCGTAGAATACATATTTAAATCGCATATACATAGTATTTTGTGCGAAATTTATATGATTATCGAGGGTAGTTGACGAGACTCGAACTCGCAATCGCCTCGTTCACAGTGAGGAGCTTTTAGTCCAGTTAAGCTACAACTACCATTGTGTGAATATCCATATAAACCATCCTATCCACATTCCAACCCAACCTAAGAAAAAATGTAATCTACAACTTTTCTTTCCAAAGTCTTTTTCTAAGCTTAAAGATATAGCTGCACATATTAAGAATGGTATGACACAAATTATAAATTTCATAATTTAATTAACTTTTCTATGAGATGAGAATTGCGGGGGTTCCTTATCTATAACCCACCACGAGTTATTCCTGCCGAAGCAGACCTCAACAATTCTCGATCCTCATAGAAAAGTTAATTGCACCTCAGACAGGATTCGAACCTGTAATCTTCTCGTTAACAGCGAGCGGCTCTACCAATTGAGCTACCGAGGTAAATTTGCAAGTGGCTGGGGGCTTAACCCTACCCATGGATTTCACCATGTATCCATTTAACTTCTCCTTTGAGGTAGTATTCTAACTAGTATTCTTTACTCCTCTGACATAGAAGCACCACTCGCTAAATTTTTAATCGAAATAATCTATCATTGCCCAAACTGAAGTCGCAGCTATTATCCAACAAATTATCATTATTAATGATCCAATAAACCAATTAGACATCATCCCAAATGCTATCATTCCACCTATAACCAAAACAAAATGAGATACCATCCAACTTACTATAGACAATTTGTAAATTATTTCTTTTTTAAGTTTATCGTTCATAAGTTTTTTCACATTTAATTTCTATTTGATTTCCTAACTTATTTACTTCTATTAGTGTAGCATCCATTTTATAACAAGCATCTTCTCCTATTTCATAAAGATATAATTCTTCAGAATCCTTAGTAGCATAAAACCAAATTCCACCAAATAAAATTGATAATGAAATTGAAGGACTTATTGAAGGACTTATTATAATATTTTGTTTTCGCATATATTTATTTAATTAACCAATTAAATTTACATTTAGGACATTCAATATTATGAGCATTAGGCTTTCCTATTTTAATCAAAACAAGATTTTTAATACTATTGTCTTGTCTATTCTTATTTTTATGATGAACTATTTCTCCTTTTTTCAATGATCTTTTAAGTATTTGCGACATAATTAATCTATGTTCTGCTACAAATTTACCATTATTGTTTACCCATTTATATCCAAGTTTATCAATATAGTATCCTTTTCCAAGTCCTTTATTCCAAGGTGAAGGCATTAATCCTTTTGTTCCTTTATTCCATGAAGAATATTTGCCCTTTCTTTTTTTAGCAGCAATAAGTTGATTTCTATGACCACCAAAACCTCTTCTTTTAATATTATGATTCTTTAACCAATTATATATTGTTGTTCTTTTAATATCACTACCAAATAATAATTTGGCGATATCAGAAATAGAATTACCTTTAACTATATATTGGTTATAAAGCCATTTTTTATTTTTGAGTTTTTCATTAGTAGTCATGTATAACTTATTATTTCATTTGAAACAAGAATGAACTACCATCTCCCATTATATATGTAGGAACTTGTGCCCCTCCTGCTTTCCAAGCCTCGATCCATTGTAAATTAACATACTCTGCCCCCCCTTGATTTGAAATAGATTGAGCTTGAATCCTGATAGCTTCTGCTTCAGCTTCTGCTTGAGCTACTCTTTGTTCTGCTTCATACTTAATTTGTTCTAATTTATTCTTTGCTTCTAAAGCTCTTTGTTCTGCAGTTACTTTAGCTTCAATAGCTAAATCAAATTGGTCTGAGAATGTAAAATCTGTAATAAAGATATCTTTTACGATAATATAATTAGAAGCTAAACTCTGTGTTATATTAAGTTTTAGATCTTCTTTAACATCTTCCCGCCTTGTAATTAATTCTTCAGCTGTAAACTTAGCAGTTGTCTTTTTAATTAATTCTTCAATAGTAGGAGATACAATTCTCTTACTATATTCTTTTCTTAATTTCTGATAAATAGTATTGACTTTCAATGGATCTAATTCATAGTTAATGGCTATATTAGTAGTAACAATCTGTAAGTCTTTTGAAGCCGCAGATGTTCCTGTTTCTTCTTTTTGTGTGGTAACGTCCATTTTGATAATCTTTTGTCTGATAGGTACTCTCCAATGGATACCTTCATCTAATATAGTGTCTGATACTGCTCCCCAGTTTAAGACAACTCCTCTTTCACCGGCATCAACTTTAACAAAAGGAGAAAGTAATAAAAGCACTAGTATAGCAACTAAAGTTGATATACCTCCGATAATTAGTTTTGGTGTCATAATCCCTTTTTTGTTCTTTTTTTACTGTTTTTCTTATTGATATTTTGCATTGTATCATAAGCCCAGGTTAACATAGTAGTTAAACCTACAATAAGAATAGCAGCAAATAAGAATTCAATTAATATTTTCATACTTATTTATTTTATTTTTAATTTATCTCGACCTTTAATAAAAATCTCTTATTGGTATTTTCAATTCTTTTAAACATTCCACACAAATCCATTTTGGCTTAAATGTTTGTATTTCACGTTCTAAATCATTGTTCCAGTAATTAACTGATTCCTTAAATTTCTTAAATTTCTTTTCGTCAAAGCTTGTTTTACCACAACCCTCACAATAAATCCTTGTTGGCATATCTGGTAATTCTGATAATTCTTTTCGTGTTTTATCATCTTGTAGTTTCTTAAAATCTTCTAGATTTTCAATTCTTCTTATTAATTTTTGATAAGTTTTATTTCTTAATATTTTCATACTTATTTATTGTTAATTTATTTGTTTTCGACCTTTATTTTTTTTTCTTAAATAACACTTTCTCAATCTCTTCTAATTTCTGAGTGCCACGTAATTCGGTTCCTTTTTCATTAACCCACCAAATCCATAGTTTTTTAAGTAGATATAGTTTAATTTTATTTTTCATCTTATTTTATCCAATTTATTAATCTAGCTATAAAATATATAAACAATATACCAAACATAAACAAACCCATCAAAGTAAACATCATAGCTGGTAGCCAATGGTGGCTTGCCATCTCTTCACATTCTTCTTCTGTTAAATTTCCTCCACATGTATCACAAGGAGGTTTACACATTTTATTTTTCTTCTTTTTCTTCATCAATAATTTCCTGTGCAATTTCAACTAACTCTTTTTTATATGTTTCAACTAACAATGCATAAATAGCATTTTTACCTTCTTCTGTTAAAAGAAGGTCGCCATTCATAAGACCTGCTTTAATTAACTTTTTAACATCGGCATTTAATAGCCGCCTCATCATTGAATTTAGTTTCATAATAACTCCTTTTTTATTTGTTTGATTAACTAATTCTAAATCTCGTTCTCTTACAAGACAACTTTGACCATCATCTAAACGAACCATATATCTATTTTCTCCTTGTGTATGCCACCCATATAATTCGAATGGAGCATTAACGGGATAATAAGCAGTTATCCAACCTATTGAGTTTATAATGGTTGGATTATAAGCTCGATTAGAATCGTATTGGTGATAATGGTCATTTATTACTTTTACTCTTTCGCCTAAATTAAATTTCATATTTGTTTTGTTTTATTTACTTCGACCTTTAAATTCATATTTCCATAAATCGTATTTGAGACAAGATATCATTTCTCTTAATCAGTCGCGGAGACGGGAGTCGAACCCGTAAATGTGGCTTATGAGACCACCTAGTTGCCGTTACTATACTCCGCAATGTAGGGTAGAAATTAATCTACCCTATATTCTATTTACATTTAACAGTAAAATCTGTATCTTTATAAGTAGAATCTGGATCTCCAGAAAATTCTAGAATTCCATCGGGACAAATCTTTTTAGCTCTATCTAAATCTGTTTGTTTTTTAGGTTCTACTTTCTCAGGATAATCTTTATAAACTTTAATTTCTTCTCTTTGTTCTTGAGATAATTTTTGACAAGCTTCATCATTTCCTTCTTTACAAGCTGCTTTATTTTTAGTTCTGCTAATAGAACCAACTACTATAACACTTAGAATTCCAACAATAGCAATCAGTACTAATAATTCAATTAAAGTAAATCCTTTTTGTTTCATAATTAATCAATTAAATCTTTTCCAATAGTTCTAATTTCTTCAATTACTTTACTTTTATCTTCTTCGTTCTTTTGGATATAGTTAAATACTTTTTCATTCCAACCTGCTAATTTAATTACTTTGGGATTTTTGGTATCAATATCTGAAGTTCCGTATCCTGCTAAATCAATTGAATATACATATCCTCTGTGTTTTGATTCAATATAAGATTCTTCAACGTTGTTTTCACCACCATACCAACTATACCCATCATCCCAAGATTGCATATCAGATAATAGAATAATTCTATCAAATTGTTCTTTTTGACGACCCACCCAATCGAATACTTTATAAGTGTTAGTAGTACCACCACGTCCGAATAATTTTCTCATATTAGATAAAACACTATCTCTGGAATTTAATGTTACTAATTCCCAATCATTTGAATATTTACCAATTGTAGTTCCGTAAGGATTCTTTTTGTGATAAATAGCACCTAATAAAGCAGCAATATGTCTATATTCAGCAGTTCCTCTATCTGACAATCTAGAACTCATACTTCCACTGTCGTCAACTGCAACTAAAGTTTTACCTTCTAACTTAGGAACATTGTCTACAGAATATTCCATAGCATCAGTCACTGCGTCTAAAATTTCAGCTGGTGCATTAATTTCTTCTAAAGCCATATAAGCATTAAAGAATCTAAACGGAAATTGTTTTGATTTGTGAATTATTTCTTTATCTGTAAGTAATTTGATAGCTGGTTTTAAATCTACTTTTTTCTCTACAAAGTTTCTTAAATTTCTAAGAACTGCCATAATTCCCATATTACCAGATTTTAGAATTTCTTCCCAATTTTCTTTAGTAGAACCTTTACCTGAAATTTTAGTTTCCCAAGTGTCCGGAATTTTCATTTCACCATTAATCAATCTTTTCCATAATTCATCTTGTTCTTTATCTTTTGGTTTTGGATGAACCATAAACAAAACATCTTTCAATTTAACATCTCCTGATCTATTATATTTTGCTAATTGGTATTCATCAAATTTAGTAAATGTTCTAGCTAAACCTTTTTTAATTTGTTGAGGAATAGTTCTACCATACTTATTTAATCTGTATGCAAGTAATTCTGTCATTTCATCAGGTCTTTGAATTACTGTTTCAATGGCTTTACCAACTAAATTAGTACCTCGATATACATTAGCTAATTCGGCTAATAACATAACCGGAATACTTCTAAGATTAAATACTTTTCTAGCATATACTGCTAATCCAGCAACAAATACAGGATCTACTTTCTTTAAGTTTACTGTAATTGCTTTATCATGGTCATCACCCTTTTTGTAGTATTTATCTTCACTTACAAGAGTGGTCAAAACTCTAGTATACAATCGAGTTTCGTCATCCATTTTAAAAGCTTGACCACCGGCTAAGTTTGTAGTAACGTTAGGTCGGTTTTTAACTTGTTTTACTTTATTTTCTACTGTATTAAATTTTGCCATAAAACTAAATGGGGGAATGCTCGACTAGAGACTTAATTTTCAGTGAAGTAACTCTAATCTTCGCCGCCCATAAATTAATTATTTTTTAAATTGACAAGGGTAATATTCGCAAAGAGATGTGGTATATTGTTCCGAAGAACTTACCGGAACCTCAGATTTTTAAGTCTGATGCTTGGAAATACATCCAAGAGTTTAATCTAATAGAGACAAGCTCTAAATGATCTCTACAGAGACAAGCTCTGTAATTGTAATAGTCTTTAAGACGAAGTAACTCTTTACTGCGACACCTTATCTTAATTATTAAAGTCGGGGAACAA
>Ga0180732_1000355_pt1 | contig 41525 bp, 41 predicted proteins | sample KR11_01MetaG_FD_148674 | JGI IMG/M metagenome (GOLD analysis project Ga0180732, IMG submission 148674) | Groundwater microbial communities from the Olkiluoto Island deep subsurface site, Finland - KR11_0.1 MetaG | ecosystem: Environmental > Aquatic > Deep subsurface > Groundwater | place...
CCTGACAGCAGGGGGATTTCACGTGTTTTTTAGACATACACATGAATTTTCCCATAAAACTACTATTTTGTCTTTAGTGTTAGATAAAATTTTAATAAATTTTCCACCAAATTAAGTTACTTATACCCCATATAACAATATAACCATTTTATCATATTTCTTCTATTTTTTATAGACTGTCGCTCCGCCCGAGCTGAATGCCGGCTTATAATTTTCAAGAATATAATTATCAACAGGATTGTTTTTATCATGGTTGAATTTTTTTACCAAGCCATAATTCAAAACAGCGCAGGACGGGCTATTGTCTTCCAAATATTGCCTTGCCTCGTTAAACTGCTTTTTGGTTTGGTGGTTGGTTATAAGTATTGCGTAAGGCGTTGGATTTAATTTTTTTGTTTCAAAGTAAAAACCGGGCGAAAACGGACCGGCATAGATATATTTGCCCGGGCAGTTTTTATTGATAAAGCGCAATATTTCATGGTTGCGCATTGAAGAAAAAGGCGGAAAAACCGCGAGCGAGGACAGAGAAGGGAAAATTATTATAATAACCGCGAGCAATGCGGCGGCGCGGTAAAAGTTATAGTTTTTTTGGCATTTAACTTTTTCAATAACAAGAGGCGCAAGGCAATACAAAGGAAACAAAGCAGAAGCTATATGGTATGAGTCAGGCCTTTGCAAAGCGGACACAAGCAAAAATAATTGGACAACAATAAGCAAGCCGACAGTTTTGTTTAAGTTTTTTCTAAGCTTCCAAACCGCGCAGACAAACATCAAGAAAAAAAACGCGAATAAATAATAGCTTACTTTGTTTGTTTCCATGTAATGAAACAATGGGAAAGCGATTAAATTTTCATACAGCAGTGCGGCCGGCCATTTTATGATCAGCAAGCAAGCCGGCAAGGCGGCCGGAGCAATCAAGAACGGAATTAATTTTAAAAAAACATTATTTCTTTTTATCAGCCGTATTATAATTAAATATAGAAACAAGGCGAATAATACAATAATCCCTTTGTGCTGTAAAAACAAAATAGACAACCCCAAAAGAGCGCCGCCAATGGCGCAGTTTTTTCTTGAGATATCATTAACAGCTTTAATAAAAAAATAAACGCCCCAGACAATAAACGGCAGGGCAAAAGTGTTGTGGTTGATGATCGGCCAGCAAAAAGAGGAGGCGATAAAAAGCGCCGGCGTTAAATAAGCCAATTTGTTTTTTGATACTGTTCGCGATATTTTGCCAATGCCGATCGCGCTAAAAAATACGGCCAAGAGGCCGATTAATTTTGCCGCGCCGTAATGGACTCCAAAAATTTTCCAAATCCAAAACACCGCGTAAAAACTTGCCGGCGGGACAAATTCAAAAAAATCAAAATATAAAACGCGGCCATTCATTAAATCCCAAGCGCCCTCAAGAATTACGCCTTCGTCGCTGTTGATATAATGCCGCGAGTGGAAAATCAGCATGAACAAAAACAAAAGCAGCCACCACAAAAAGTTTACGGTTAAAATTTTATTTTTTAGGTAATAATATAGAGTGTTCATGAAATTTTCAGCGAAATTGCGGTAAAAAAATTATTGCGCCGGGGCATTTTTTGTTAGCTTGGGTTTTAAAACCCAAGCTAACAAAAAATAATTTACATAGCGAGCATAATATAAACATTGCCCGCGCTGCCGCTGTATATTTTTTGCCAAGCGTTAGAATTATCCAAGAAGTTTTCCAGTTCATTTTCTTTTTCATTAATTTTTTCTTGATTCAGCCGAAGAAGATATTTTTCAAACCAATTTAATTTATGCGGCTTGTCTTTTTTTAGCAGGACTAAGCCGATATTATATTGGCCTAATTTGCTTTTTATTCCATCTTCGTCTTTATTAAAAAATTCATGATATTCCTCCAGCATAGTATGCCCGGCAAATTCATATTGGGGCAGGCGGCCGTCAATAAATATCTGCTTCTCCGGCCATTGCCAGATTAAATATCCGCCCCAGCTGTAAGAGTTAAAAATATTCAAATCATGGTATTGCGGATTATTTTTTAAAAACTCAACCGCTTCGCAAGGATAGCTTCTGCAGAAAGAAGCAAAAGGATCGCGAATAAAATTAATTTTTATCAGCATTGTAAGCGGCACAAGCGAAAGGACGGCAACTATATAAATTTTAACAAAGAGCATCGGCTTTGATTTCTTTTTCAGCATTAAGTCTCGCGGTATTTTTAAATAGCTTGAGAAAAACCCTGCCATCATGGGGAAGGAAGCTATAAAAAACAAAGGAAAATGCCTTTTTGATTTCATGGCGAGCATTAAAAAAAGCGCGGACACAGCCATTTGCCAAGCATCAATCTTGTATTCGCGCCCTTTTGTTTTCAGAGAAAATGAAACCAACAGGACAATGGCCGCGGCCGATAGCGCCTCGTACAGTAATTGCCACAGCATAATAGGCGTATAATATATCGGCAGCCATTCTTGGATATGCTTTAAATAGTAAGTGTTTTTGTAGCCGCTTAAAAAAGAGTAAAGCTCAAGTCCGTACGGGGTTATCATGGTTGCCAGCGCGCTTAATACTGAAAACAGCAAAAAATTTTTAATATGCCTTATTTTTAAATCATGGCCAAAATCAAGGGAGCTTGGATTCCAGCGATTTTTAATGAATAATTCAGCCAATCTGATAACTATCCAAAAAGCGAGAATAAACAAGCCGATTAAAAATCCCGCGTGCAGGCATGCCCAAAAATAAAAAAAAGGCGGCAGAACAAAAAGCATTTTTGTGCTTTTTGTTCTTTCATAGCGGTGAATAACCACAATCAACAGCAAGAGATTAAGAATAGTTATTTCCTGAATCCTCACTCCGATATGCGGCAGCATTGCCATCAGCCCCAGGAATTGCAGCAAAAAAATAAAAAAAGGAGCCCCTCTTTCTCTGGCCAACAGCTTGCCGGTGAAAATATTTAAAATTATTAATGCTATTAATAAAATCAGCGCGAATAAAAAATTAAGCGAGCCATATCCGAAATTTTTATACAGCAAATACATGCCTGCGTTGCTGAGCCATTCATGGTCTACCCAATTTTTGTTATTTAAGGTATAATTATAATAATTAATACTGGGCGCTTGTTTTTCTGTTATAATTTGCTCTCCCACTTTCAGGTGCCAGCCTAGGTCAGGGTCAAGATAGTTATAAGAATTTTTAAGCAGAAACAAAAATATAAAAACATAAAATAAAACCCAGAATATTTTTGAAAAATTATTTTTTTTCATAAATGAAAATATAAAAATACGAGAATACAAGAATATTTTTTAGATATGTTTTCATGTTTTTATATTCTCGTATTTTCATTTATTTATAATATTATTATTGTAGCATATTTTTATTCGCGTTGCGTTGTCTTAAAATTATAGATGTGGTAAAATAATGTTATAATGCTAATCCGCCAATAAATGTAAATCCGCGAATCGCGAATATTATCTATAATAGCGCATTAGCGATTAGTTGATTGGCGTTTATTCGCCAGATTAGCATTATAATTAATTTAATTTTTTACGGATAAGCATTATGAAAATTTTATTTATGCTTGCCGCATATTAGAAAGGGGGTGGAATATGAAAAAAATAACAACTTTAATTATCTTTATGTTTGTTATGGCTTCAGCGCTTACTATCGCATTGCCTGCTGTAAACGCGCAGGCGGATTTTGGCTTTAACTACGCTGAAAACCTTGAGCTGGGCAATGCTGATCCAAGAGACGCGGCGGTAAGTTTAATTAAAGTAATCATGACATTTTTAGGGCTGATAGCCGTAGTGGTTATTTTGATCGGCGGTTTCAAATGGCTGACTTCCGGCGGAAGCGAAGATAAGATCGGGGAAGCGAAACAGATGATTATCGCAGGCGTTATAGGGTTGATTATTATTTTGGCCGCGTGGGCGATTACAGCTTTTGTGGTTAACCAGATGGCTACTGTCGTAACATAGTCGTATTTTAAAGAACGGTTTTTTAAAATAGCGGATTCTAATATATTACTTAGAATCCGCTGCTATGAACGGGAAAGAATTATTTTCGCGTTCAGGGCGGCGGATGCAATCTCAAATCTCAAATTACAAATAACAAATAAATTCCAAATCAGAATGACCAAAATTCCAAAGATTAATAAAGTTAATTTTAGCTATTAAAAATTTGGATTTTGAAATTTTGGAAATTGGAATTTGTTTGTTATTTGGTGTTTGTTATTTGGGATTTCAAAAATTAATCCCTTTTATCTCATTTGAGTATTAACCACTATGTTTTTAAATACAAAAAATACGTTGAAAACAAAAAACACCATAATAATATCAACCATTTTTGTAATGGCTTTTTTTGTTTTAGGGCAAGTAGCATTGGCTGATGATTACGGGCTTGACACTACGGCAAACACAGCTTTTGATAACAGCATTCCGTTAAACACAAGCCCCGCGTCAATCATCGGCAAGGTGGTTGGCGCGGCATTGGCTTTTATCGGGATTTTGTTTTTAATATTAATGATTTACGGCGGATTTTTGTGGATGACGGCCCGCGGCAATCAGGAGCAAGTTCAAAAAGCAATAGCATTAATAATATCTGCTGTTGTCGGCGTGATAATTATAGCGGCCGCTTATCTTGTTACCCAGTTTATCGGGGAGACATTATTAACGCCCACGACACAATAAAGCTGATCGTTAAATAATATTAAAATGACAACGCATAAAAAAATATTATTTTTAACAACTGTTTTTTTTATTATATCTATTGTTTTTATTGCTAATTTTTTAATTATAGCAGAATCTGCTGGCGCCGCTGATGCTCCAGAGCTCGGCGGATTAAAAGATACAGCAGGCAATATTGGCTACAATACAGCGCAAGTAGCCGAAGAAGCTTCTATTTATATAGGTGAAATTATTAGCGCAACGTTAGCTTTTATAGGAGTAATTTTTATGGTTTTAATTTGGATGGGAGCGTTTGATTTAATCGGCGCGGGTGATAACGAAGAAATTGTCGCAAAGGGCAAATCAAAAATAAAAAACGGAGTTATCGGGATCGCTATTATTTTTGCCTCCTATTTATTTGTAAAAGTTGTTTTAAGCATAGCCAGCGGCGGCGATTTAAATGTATTCAAAATATGATAAATTTAAATATAAAAAAGAATTATGTCGTTTTGATTCTGTTTGTTTTTATATTTTGTATTGCCTTTTTATCAACTATAAATTTAGCAGATGCTAAGCTTAGCGATTGGAAAACTAAATTAGATATAGGGGCTGAGAAAACAGAATTATATACGGTTGAAGAGGCGAGCGGCAATTCCGTAGCAATAGCTAAGTATGTAGGTAAAATTATTTGGATATTGCCGATTTTGGGATTTGTTTTTATGATCCAGCTGGTTATTGCCAGCTATCAATGGATGACCGCGGCTGGCAATGCGGAAAAAGTTCAAGCCGCGCAGAAAAGAATAATTCATGCTACTATTGCCATAGTAATTTTTGCCGCCATATATTTAATCGCTTACTTTTTTATCAATGCATTGTCAGGAGCAACAAAATATCAAATAGCGCCAACGCCATAGAATTATATAATAAGAGAAATTAAAGACAACTACATGAAGTATAAATTAATATCCGCTACATCATATTTGATTGTGTTTATTGTTTTAATAAGTGTTATAAGTATTAGCATTGATTTTGCTTATTCTGCTAGCGTTTCACAGTTATTAAAAGACACAGGAGACGCGGCTCTGTATGACACTAGCGCAACAGATCCCGCCACTCTAGTCGGAGGTATTATTAAAGTCTTCATTTCTTTTTTAGGAGTATTTTTTGTCGGCTTAACAATTTATGGCGGTTTTTTGTGGATGAGCGCCCGCGGCGATTCGGAAAAAGCTGAAAAAGCCAAGGGTATTATAAAAGATGCTGTAATTGGCCTAATCATTGCTATTTCAGCTTACGCGATTGCTTATTTTGTTTTATATTCACTTTCTCAGTATGCTAGTCAGAGCGCATCTGGTTTTTAATAAATCGTACAAGAATTATGGTTGTTTTAAAATTTTACTTTTAGAGAATTTATATAAAGATCAGCGAGTATTAATTTTAGTACAGTTAAATACATGAATAAATTATTAAAACAAATTTTAATCTTAGCGTGCTTGATAGCAATTTTAATTTTGCCTTATTTTGTTTTTGCGCAGGATACCATGAAAGATATACTAATAAAAACAGGAAGTGAAGGCGGCTACCTTACTACAGGAGTGGATGAATATACTTTTTCCCAAATATTAGGGACGGTTGTAAGCGCGGCTATAGGCCTTTTAGGAGTTGTTTTCATCGGCTTGATTATTTACGCCGGATATAATTGGATGATAGCCAGAGGCGAGGAAGAAAAATTAAATAATGCCAAAGATACGTTAAAAAGAGCTGTTATCGGCTTAGTGATAGTGGTGGGCGCTTATGCTATTTGGAATTTTGTGGGCGGGTATCTTGGAATAACAAAATAAACTTCGCACAAGTTAAACATGGGCTGCCGCGCAAAATTATTTCGTGATAGCGGGACGAAATTGTCGGCGGTAGCGTTGATTAATAAAAGAATGAAAAAATATAAAATAGTAAAAAATTTAAGCTTGGCGTTTTTATTAGTTATTCTTTTTTTTCTTGCGGCAGAATCTCAAGCGGCTGATTTATTAAAACCTGATGCTGTCGCAGAAACCAGGGAACAAGGCATAGAATTCGCCGGAACGGCCGGATTCGCGCTCACCACGGAAGTCGGAGACGTTGTCGCATCGGTTATCAAGGCCTTTATAGCGCTTCTTGGGATTATATTCGTGGTGCTCATAGTTTTGGCCGGCAACAAGTGGATGAACGCGGGCGGAGACGAGGAAAAAGTTCGGGAGGCAAAAGACACTATCAGGCACGCCATTATCGGCTTAATTATAATCATCGCGGCTTACGCAATTACTGAATTTGTGTTTAAGAATTTGCCGTGGGGAAGCGGAAGCAATGAAACGCCGTATACCAATTAATTTTTTATTATAAAAAGGCACTGCTTTTAGCCGTATAAAATTATTTATACTCTAACTAATTCGCAGTGCCTAAAAATTACTAAAGTGAATATTATCGCGGCATATAGCTATACCACTTGCATGGTTCTCCCATGCATTTTTTTATTACCCCCTCTTTTATATTAAATTTTTGGCAACTTTTAATTTGATCGTTTCTTATCCAGACTATTGTGTAATCACCTGAATAAGGTAATGTTACTTTTTCTTTGCTGCGGCTGTCAATCGCAAGAGAGGCGACTAAGTTTTTGCTTTCATCTTTTGATATTTTCCATAAAGATCTGTCGCCTCTATATATACGGACTTGATAGCTATAGTAATATTTGTCGTTTCTAACAATGCCTTCGTGGCCTTCGTGAACACCTTCAGTTTGATATGAGGCGCCCCTTGCCATTCTTTCGGCCTCAGCCCACTCCAAGATTACCGTTTCTGGATCTTCGTGTGCAAGGCCTTTAACCTCCCTATTATAGCTCGATTTTACAACATTTCCTTTTTCGTCTTTTTCAATTTCCATTCTTTGATTTACATAAGGCGGCGGAGTAAGCAAAACACATCCCGACAGCCAAGCCATTGTCAATAAGAATAAAGTTGTTAAAAGTACTATCCTTTTTGTCATGATCCTTTACCTCCTTTATTTTTTTCTGATTATTTTTATGTCAATAGTTTAGAAATTACGCGTTTGAATATAATTTATACGCATTTTACATATACAACTATCGCTTATGTTAATATCTGAATTGCTACATTGCTAAATTGTTTTAATGTCAGCAATTTAACAATGTCTGCGGGTATTTTTCAAACAGACAGAATAATGGTTTTAAAATTCATTATTCAAACGCGTAATTTCTAAATATAAACATTATACATGGCGGGAGCGAAGGGACTTGAACCCTCGGCCTTCTGCGTGACAGGCAGACGCTCTAACCAAACTGAGCTACGCCCCCGTGTTATATTTTTAATATTTAATTTTAATCTATGCGACCTCCCCGATGTACATCGGGACGCTCTAACCAGACTGCCTGTCCCGTAGTATTGCGGGAAGCTACGCCCCCATTCTAATTTGCGATTTACGATTTTAGATTTACGATTTAAAAATTCACATTAAAAATAAAAAAAGTTCCTTATTAGCAGGCACTATTCAAATAGACCCAGCATCAAAGGCGAGACTGCAAGAAATCTTAGGACACTTGCAATGGCTATCAGTAATCCCTTTAATGCTGGGTAAATATTAGCACAAAATCAGGATGGTGTCAACCTTGTCTATGATTGGCTTATTCCCTGAAATATTTGGCAGCTTCTTCCGGCGGAATTGAATTAATAACTAATCCGGAGCCAAGCTCAACTCCGGCCCAGACGCTGTCGCGCGGCTGAATTTTTAAATACAAATGCTGATCCTTGTTGGATACGGCGTTATGCAGAAAATAGTTGAATGACAGATCCAATTTTTTTAACTTTATTAATATTTTTTTCAGCGCTTTGGCGAACGACTTCGCCTCCTCTTTGTTTAACAATGTAATGTTGTCAATATGCCTTTTAGGGAATATCCATGCCTCATAATGGTATTCGCTGGCGTAAGGCGTGAAAGCCGCGATATTTTTATCTTCAAAAATTTTTCTTTTTGACTTCATTTCCTTTTTGATTATATCGCAGTACGGGCAGATGCCATGCTTAATTTTATAATTCTGAGCCAGGCCCATTTCCTCATGAATTTCCGGCGGCAGAATCTCCGTGGCAAAAATTTGGGAGTGGGAATGGATTATTGAAGCGCCTGCTTTTGACCCCTGATTTTTAAAGCATAGAATGTAGTCAATTTTTTTATTTTTGGCAATATCTTGCGTGCGGCGCGAATACATTTCCAGAACTTGCCCTATTTCCCGCTCGCTTAAATCAGCCAGTTCTTTGTTGTGGTCAGGGCTTTCAACAATAACTTCCTGAGAGCCGTACGCCTTTTCATTATCAAGAGTTACCGCGGGAAAAATGTTTTTGATGCTTAAAACCTGCCAATTGTTTCCCGCGCTTATTTTGTCCGTAATATTTTTTTTGTCTATATTCTCGGCGCAAAACGGGCATGGCATGGTTCTTTTTATGACGGTTTGCTCTTTAATGTCGCGCGGCCGCTTCAGCCGCCCGGGCGTAATTATGACGTATTTGTTTAATAAATACGCTTTTCTTATTTCTGATTTTTTACAGGATTCAGGCATAGTGATTAATTATCAATTTAAAATTACGAATTATTCATTGAATATAGGAATTACGCGTTTAACAATATTTTATTATCAGCACCGAGTGCTGCGGCAGCACTCGGTGCTGATAATAAAATAATAGTTTTGTTTTTTTACACTCAAGCGCGTAATGCTTAGAATAACAAAAAAGCTGTGATATTGCCATTATAGCAAAAGCCGCTGTAAAAAACAAAAAATTAAAATCTTGAGCGGTTGGCTTTTTGCAAATTTTGTGTTAAGCTGGAAGCAATAATTAAATATTTCAGGCCTGTTTTTTTTCAGGCCGTAGTTATTAATTTTTCTATGTTTAAATTTTTCAAAATAATTTTGCCTGTTTTTGCGGTTTTGTTTTTTTCTCAAATTGCCATGGCCCAAGAAAAGGTAAATATATATTTTTTTTACGGCGACGGGTGCCCCCATTGCGTTAAGGAAGAAAAGGTTTTAAATCAAATAGAGAGCGAAAACAAAGATATTAAAATTTATCGCTATGAGGTTTGGAAAAACAGGGAAAACGCGCAATTTTTATCGCGTTTGGGCAAGGAGCTGGATTTGGATATTTCCGGAGTTCCTTTATTGATCGTGGGCGACAAAACTTTTGTCGGCTATTACAGCGCGGAAACAACCGGAGCGCAGATAAAATCAGCCGTTGATGAATTTCTTGCCAAAGGATGCGTTGATGTGGTTGAGCCACTGGTGAAAAATTATCAAAAAGAATTGCCCGACAATGGCAATGGAGAAATCTGCGAGGATGAAAAAGAATTGCCAAGAACAATAAATCTGCCTTTTGCGGGGCAGATAGAGGTTAAAAATTATTCTTTGCCTGTTTTAACGGTTTTGATCGCCGCTGTTGACGGCTTTAATCCTTGCGCTATGTGGGTTCTGCTGTTTTTAATTAGCTTGCTTTTGGGAATGAAAGATAGGAGAAGAATGTTTATTTTGGGTTCGGTATTTATAGTTGCTTCCGGCGCCGTGTATTTTTTATTCTTGTCGGCCTGGCTTAATTTGTTTTTGTTTTTGGGCTTTGTGCTTTGGATCAGAATCGCTGTCGGCATTGTGGCTTTGGCAAGCGGCGGGTTTCATCTTAGAGATTGGTGGCTGAACAGCGGCGTGTGCCGCGTTACAGGCGGCGGAAAAAGAAAATTGGTTTTTGAAAAACTGCGTAAAATTATTAATGAGAAAAAATTTTGGATAGCGCTGATCGGCATAATAGTTTTGGCGTTTGCGGTCAATTTGGTTGAATTAATCTGCTCCGCCGGACTGCCGGCTGTTTTTACGCAGGTTTTGGCGTTGTCAGACTTGCCCGGCTACCAATATTATCTTTATCTGCTGCTTTATATTTTTATATTCATGCTGGACGATCTGCTGGTTTTCTTTTTGGCTATGGCTACTTTGCAAATGCAGGCGATAAGCTCCAAGTATACTCGCTGGTCCGGCTTAGTTGGCGGAATATTGATCTTTCTAATCGGTATTTTGCTTTTGTTTAAGCCGGGCTGGCTGATGTTCGGGTAATTTGCGCATAACGCATAACGCATAACGCATAACGCATAACGCATAACGCATAACGCATAACGCATAACGCATAACGCATAACGCATAACGCATAACGCATACATTAAAATAGATTTGGCGGTTTATTTTTTATTAGTTGTTTTAAATTTGTCAATTTTATGCTTGTCCCGCCATTCTTTTATTAATTTGTGGTTGCCGGACAACAGGACTTTCGGCACGTTGCATTTTTTGCCTTTTATTATTATTGTTTCCGGTTTGGTGTATTGCGGGTATTCCAAAATACCGGGAATTGAGTGCGATTCTATATCAGCGCTTTTTTTATTTCCCAGAACTCCGGGCAGCAGGCGAGTTATGGAATCAATGATTGCCATGGCCGGTATTTCTCCGCCTGTAAGGACATAATCGCCGATAGAAATTTCCTTGTCAATAAATTTTTTAACTCTTTCATCAACGCCTTCGTATCTGCCGCAGATTAAAATTATTTCGTCTAATTTGGAGTATTTTTTCGCTGTCTGCTGGTTCCATTGTTTGCCCTTAGCCGATAGTAATATTGTTTTGAGATTTGAGATTTGAGATTTGGATTTTGCCTGCCCAGTTGTCGCGTAGCGATGTTGCTGGGTTTGAGATTTGAGATTTGAGATTTGAGATTTTATATCTTGTATCGCTTTATAGATTGGTTCGGCTTTCATTATCATGCCAACGCCTCCGCCGCAAGGAGTGTCGTCAACTGTTTTATGCTTGTCGGTCGTCCAGCCGCGCAGATTGTGGACTTTTATTTTTATTAATTTATTTTTTTGCGCGCGTCCAAGAATTGATTCGTTAAAATAAGAATCAAAAATATTTGGAAAAATTGTGATTATGTGGAAAGTCATGTTTTTACTATAAGATAGTTTCAAACAGTCTGTCAACATTTACATAATTAGGTTTTACGCTTATAATTAGATTATGGAAAAAAACAAAGAAAAAATAATATTTTCCGGGGTCCAGCCAAGCGGCGAATTGCACCTTGGCAACTATCTTGGCGCGATTTCCAAGTGGGTGGAAATGCAAAATGAGCATAAGTGCATTTTTTGCGTGGTTGATTATCATGCCATTACCGTGAAGCAAGATCCGGAAATTTTGCGCAAGAAAATTATTGAAGCAGCCAAAATTTATCTGGCCAGCGGAATAAACCCTGAAAAGTCGGTAATTTTTCAGCAGTCTGCTATAAGCGCCCACACTGAATTGGCGTGGATTTTAAATTGTATTGCCAGAATTTCCGATTTGAATAAAATGACGCAGTTTAAGGACAAGGCGGGCAAAAAACAAGAATCAGTAAGCGTTGGATTATACGACTACCCTATTCTAATGGCCGCGGACATATTGCTTTATAATACTGACGCTGTGCCTGTCGGCGATGACCAGTCCCAGCATGTGGAGCTGTGCCGCTTATTGGCAAAAAGATTCAACAGCCAGTTCGGCGATACTTTTAAAATCCCGGAACTGATCATCAGGAAAGAAGGAGCGCGCATCATGGGGCTGGACGACCCTAATAAAAAAATGAGCAAAAGCGCCGGCAGTTCGGCTAATTATATCGCTCTGACGGATAAGCCGGAAGCGGCTATGAAAAAAATCATGAAAGCGGTTACTGATTCCGGCAAAGAAATTATTTTTAATAAAGAAAAAAAGCCGGCTATTTCCAATTTATTAACCATTTATTCATTGCTTGCGGAAGAACCTGTTAAGGAGCTGGAAAATAAATACAAAGGGAAGGGCTATGGCGATTTTAAAAAAGATTTAGCGGAAATAACAGCTGAATTTTTAATTAAATTTCAAAAAAAGTTTAACAGTTTTACTGATGAAGAAGTCAAGGAAATCATGGATGAAGGGGCTGAGAAAATAAAATCAGTTGCGGAAGAGACGTTGCGGAGGGTTAAGGAGAGGGTTGGAGTAATACAATAACTATAGCTCAGGTGAAGCGAGAGGATTCTTTATGCATAAATTCCAAATGATCAAATTACAAATAACAAACAAATCACAAATTCCAATAACTTAAATTCCAAACATTAATAAAGCTAATTATAGCTATTTAAAATGTAAGTTTTGAAATTTTGGAAATTGAAATTTATTTGTTATTTGGTGCTTGTAATTTGGAATTTCAAAAATTAATTTTTCTCACTTAATTTAAATTTTAATCAATAATGCGTTACGAGCTGCGCGTTACGAGTTACGCGATTTTATGTCCAATCAATTTAAAGAATGCATAAGCCAGTTTAATAAGACCTGCGATATAATCAAAGCGTTTGAAGATAAAAATGGAAGCCGAGGGATAATTAATAAAGAATTGGAAATTTTAAAAAATCCCAAAAGGACAATCCAATTTTCAATTCCTGTTTTAATGGACGACGGCAGCTTAAAAGTTTTTGACGGCTATAGAGTGCAATACAATGATATAAGGGGGCCGTTCAAGGGCGGTTTGCGCTATCATCCAAAAGTTAATTTAGATGAAGTAAAGGCCCTGGCTTTTTGGATGACCATAAAATGCGCCGTGGCTGATATTCCTTTTGGAGGAAGCAAGGGCGGAATAACGGTGGATGCAAAGAAATTGAGCCAACCGGAACTAGAGAGATTGACAAGAGGGTATGTAAGGGCGGCGGCCAAATTCATCGGGCCGGACACAGACATTCCCGCGCCTGATGTTTATACTAATCCCCAGATTATGGCTTGGTTTATGGATGAATACAGCAGAATCAAAGGCAAAAATGAGCCGGCAGTGGTGACAGGCAAGCCGGTTGAGATTGGCGGATCTTTGGGCCGCGGCACAGCGACAGCCCAAGGCGGTTTTTATGTTTTTGAAAATTTGCGGAAAAAATTAAAAATCAAAAAAGAAAAAACAGCAATAGCCGTTCAGGGATTTGGCAATGCCGGAATGAACTTTGCCAAGCTGGCTGATGAGGCCGGCTATAAAATAGCCGCTGTTTCAGATTCCAAAGGCGGAATTTACAGTCCAAACGGCTTGAATATTAATGATGTGGTTAAGCATAAGGAAAACACGGGATCAGTGGTTGATTTTAGCGGCGCTAAAAATATTACCAATGAACAATTATTAACTTTGCCTGTTGATGTCTTGGTTCCGGCCGCGCTGGAAGGGATTATTACTGAAAAAAATACCGGCAAGATAAAAGCCGGCGTGATACTTGAATTAGCCAACGGCCCGACATCCATGGGCGCGGGCGAGAAATTATTCAAGAAAGGCGTTACGGTGGTGCCGGATGTTCTGGCCAATTCAGGCGGAGTGATTGTCTCTTATTTTGAATGGGTGCAGAATATCGGCAATTATTATTGGGAGCTGGAAAAAGTGGAGCGTAATTTGCATAAACAGATTAACAAAGCGACTGATTTGGTCTGGGAATATATGAATACTTACAACACCAATATGCGCACGGCCGCTTATATTATCGCTATTGAAAAATTGTCAAAAGCGCTGAAGATAAGGGGGGTTTAAAAAAGGCGGAATCGTCTATGGAGGTATTTTGTTGCGGCAAGAGAGCAGAATTTGGCATGATAGAGAGTTTTTTTGAGTTCACGAAATATCAATAAGATTATTATTTGGCACAGTGTTCAGTTTTAAAATTAAAGCTGAACATTTTTTAGTTTTTTAAACATATTAGCAATTTTTAGTCTACAAGACTGTGGACTAAAAATTGGGGTTGACTTTGTTTTTATTCTATGATAAACTAACAATAAGACTATAAAATCCCTATCATAAAATCCTTTCAAGGAGCAGGATAGGGTTTTTTATTTGGGTAAAGTAATGCTAATCTACAAATTTAATTCGCGAGTTTGCAGAATTTGCAGTAAAATTTGTAGCTTCGCATTTTATATGGAACCACTTCGTAAAAATTACAAAAAAATAATTTCTTTAAAACAGGCCAAAAAAATGGTTATTTTGCTTGTTTTTGTGTTTTTGTTTGATGTTTTGCTTTTCCCAATGCCGGTTTTAGCCAATGATTTAGCTGAAGACGGCGATTTTAACATAGAAATGGAAATTGTTAACCCATCTCAAGAAAATAGCTTAAATGAAGAAAACAGCGCGCTTTCAGAGCCAAATCGTTTGCCGGAAAACGATTTCTGGCAGATAGAATGGTCTGGCAATTATACTATTACAGCGTATAATTCAGAAATTGGCCAATGCGACAGCAGCCCTTGCATAACAGCCAACGGCTTTAATGTGTGCGATCATGGCATTGAGGACACTATTGCGGCTAATTTTTTGCCATTTGGCGCTAAAGTAAGAATTCCGGAGTTATATGGCGACAAAGTATTCATAGTTCGCGACAAAATGAACAAACGATACCCTAATAGAGTGGATATTTGGATGATTGAAAAGCAAGACGCAAAACAATTTGGCGTAAAATTCGCCAAAATTGAAGTTTTAAAGTAAAAAGACAACAGACAACAGACAACAGAAAATAGGATACAGACAACAACAGCTCTCTTGACAGAGAGCTTTTTGTTTTAATTTATCTTGAAGGCGAGGACTCCAATCCTCGCCTTCAAGATAAATTAAAACTTGTTTTTATTTTAAAAATTTGTTATGTTAAAGGTAATTCGTGATTTGAAAATAAAAAATTTTAAAAATACCAAATTACTAATTTCCCCGCAATCAAAAAAATTTAGTGCGGGACAGGCAAATTTCAAATTTCAGGAATGGTCCAGTAGCCAAGCGGTAAGGCAACGGTCTGCAAAACCGTTATCACCGGTTCGATTCCGGTCTGGACCTCCAAAAATGGCGAGGCGATTCCCCCCCCATACCTTATCAGCAACATTAAAATTTATAAATAGTTTAAAGAAAGTATTTTTAGTCTACATTAATGTAGACTAAAATAGTTTTTATGAAAATAGCTTGCTGTAATCTAAACACTACTGCTTTATGCGCTATTTCAATTTTTAGTCCACGTCTTTGTGGACTAAAAATTTTTCTAAACTGTGGATAAACTGTTGGTTATGTGGATAAGTAAGCATTTAAAGTCTACATTAATGTAGACTTTAAATTGTTTTTTAAAAGAGTATGCTTAGTTTTTAAAGTGGTTTTTGCTAATATTGGTTTATTTTTTTGTTTAAACCATTTTAATCAGCAGCCATTGCTTTTTTATTTTTTTTATGGTATATTAAATGTATAATACTTTTTCACTGATCTTTAAAACTTGATTAACGCCGATGTAATCATTAGGACCTGCTGATAAAGATTGTTTTTGTTGAAATATAAAAATTTCACCATGAAAATATCTTTATCAGCAGGCCCTATTAAAACAAAAACAAAATAAAGGCAAGGTCTTTTTTCAAAAAACGAAAAGATGTTTGCCAAAGAATGGTGAAAAAACGCTTTACAAATCGGCATAAGGCTTCATGCTCTGAAGGTAGGGATTTTCTTGCTCATCGTTTGATGAGTACAAGGAATAGTCCTTTAGAGATGGGGCTCAGCTGATAAGGCATAAATTAATTTTTTAAAAAATTGGCCTTTCCTGGGCCCCTTTTTTTATTGCCAAAATTATTTTTTTGCTGTATAATTCAATTAAACACAATCATTGTATTTTAATTCTCCTCTCCTTGCGGCAAATTCAGGAGTTTATTTATTTAAAAACAATATGGACAAGAAAGTAGCAGACAAAATAAAAAAAGATTTATTGGCCAGAAAACAGCAAATTGAGGGTGATTTGGATAGTTTCACAAAGGACGATAAACACGAGAAGGATGAGCATCGCGCTAAATTTCCTGATTTTGGCAATAAAAGCGATGAAAATGTGCAGGAAATAGGAGCTTATTCAACTAATTTGGCTACAGAAAAAATACTGGAAAAAACATTAATAGACATAGAGGATGCTTTAGACAGAATTAATAAAGGATCTTATGGCGTTTGCAAATATTGCGGCCAGGAAATAGAAAAAAAGCGCTTATTGGCTCGTCCTGTTTCCAGCGCTTGCATTGAGTGCAAAAATAAATTGCAAAAAGCGGTTTAATAAGCGCGAATCCCGTCAAAACGGGGCAGATTGCGATTACACGAATAAATCTTTTATTATGTATTTTAAATATTTTGGAAATACAAAAAAAATGCCACTATATATTTTAATCGGCATTTTTTTTATTGCGATTGATCGTTTTTTAAAATTTTTGGCTGTCGGCGGCTTTATCGGCGCGCCAAAAAGAGTAATCGGCGATTTTTTTCAATTAAGTTTTGCCCGCAATTATAATATAGCGTTTTCTTTGCCTCTTGCCGGCTGGTGGCTGAATGTATTGATTATTTTGATTATTTTAGCTTTGATTTATGATTTATTATATTACGCAAAGAAAAATGATTATTTAAAATCTTATTTATTGTTTTTAATTATTTTGGGCGCGGCCAGCAATTTATTTGACCGCTTAAAATACGGGTTTGTAATTGATTATTTTGATTTAAAATACTTCACGGTTTTTAATTTAGCCGACGCGATGATTGTAGGCAGCGTAATTTTTTTGGCGTGGCGGATGTTTAGACATAAAAAAAGCGGTTATAGTATAAAATAACCGCTTTCGCTTCTTTCTCTTGTTAGCTTGTTGCTTTTATTCCTTAGTCTCTTTCTCCTTTTCTTTAAGTCTAATACAGATAGCAGCTACTACTGCTGGGTCATAAGGATCGCATAATTGCTCCATTTCCTCTTCTGCTATACTTCTGATTTCATAAGCAGTTTTGCCCTTAAGCTCATTGTTTAACAATTTTTTTGCCAAGTCGCCGCATGAAATGTATTCCAAGATTTCATCTACCCTCTTCATGGTTTTATCAATCCTTTCTCCGTAATTCAAATTCTCCTTATTTATTATTGAGCTTTCTGCATATTCTTTTCTTCTTAAGATGCTATTTATTTGACCAGCTTCCATTGACATAAATTTATTGTGTTAAATATTAATTATTCTTTTATCCCCTCCTTTGTTTTTTATATTAACAAATCTTGTCTTTTTAGGCAAGATTTTTTTTATTTTGTCAGCCCATTCAATAATGGTTACGGAATCGGGTCTGGCGAAATATTCTTGCGCGCCGATAGCGATTATGTCTTGTTCATGCTTTATTCTGTAAGCATCTATGTGGATCAGATTTTTGATTTCTGATTTTTGATTTCTGATTTGGTATACTTTCATTAAAACAAATGTCGGGCTGTTTACGGTTTGTTTGATGCCAAGACCTGCGGCTAAGCCCTTGGTAAAAATGGTTTTGCCGGCTCCAAGATTACCTGTTAGGCCGATAATTTCTCCGCCTTTAATATCTTTGGCAATTTTTTTTGCTAAATTAAAGGTTTGTTTTTCAGATGTAGTTGTTGCTTGTTGCATGTTAATACTTTAGCGGGGATTGCGGATCTCAGGCAATAGAATCCGACATCCGAAAGCTGACATCAGATATCTGAAATTGTGGGCGCACTAGGATTCGAACCCAGGACATCTTCGGTGTAAACGAAGCGCTCTAGCCAGCTGAGCTATGCGCCCTTTCGGATTTCGGATATCAGATCTCGGATTTCAGATTCTACTGTCCGATATCCGACATCTGAAATCTGAAATGTGCGGACGAGAGGACTTGAACCTCCACGGCTTTGCAGCCACAAGCCCCTCAAGCTTGCGCGTCTACCAATTCCGCCACATCCGCATTGGCAGATATTTAAATTTGGAGCGGAGCGAATCTGCTAATTTCACAACCTCGGCAGAGAAAAATTTTTAAGCAGCTTTTTTCTCTTTTAATTTTTTCTTGTAGTCGCGCTTTAAAAAATATAGCTTGGCGCGTTTAACCTTGGCCTGCTTTTTTATTTCAATTTTTGTGATGGCAGGCAGATGCATGGGAAATATTTTTTCTACCGCGATGCCGTCGGATATTTTTCTGACAGTTATTGTTCCGCCGGCTTCTTTGCCGTGCTTTTTGGCTATAACCATGCCTTCAAAATATTGAATTCTTTCTTTTTCTTCTCCTTTCGGATTTAATTCTTTAATTTTTTGGTAGACTCTTATGGTCATTCCCGGCTTTATTTCAGGAATAACGCGTTTTTCTTCTTTTTTTAATGCTTTTTTATCTTCAGAATCAGCTGAAACTTCCTTTTTTAGGTCCTTTTTTTCTTCTGCCATATTTTTATCGCGTAACTCGTAACGCGTAACTCGTAACGCGTAACTCGTAACATTTATTTTATTAAGTTGTTGAAACAATATATTGCTATACGATTTTTTATAACAATATAACAATATAATAAAATTCAGGGCTTGTCAACAACAGTTTTTATTATTTTCTGAACTTTGCTAACGGCGTTATTTAACTTGTCTTCTTCGTTAATGATTTTATAATCATAAATATTCGCATGTTTTAAAAATTGCTTTGTGTAATCCATCCTTTCTTTTATAAATTCTTCTGATAATTTTTTTGATCTTTCCCTAATTCGCTTTTCCAATATGTTTAAAGGGGCGCTTATTAATATCGCGATTATCCCCGGGATTAATTTCTTTGCCGCCATCACTCCTTTATACTCTATTTTCCAAATTCCTATTTTATTGCTGTTTTTTATTCTATTTATTTCTTTATGGGTTACGCCGTAATAATTGTCATTATATTCTTTGGCGTATTCAAAAAATTTATTTTCTTTTATGCCTTTTTTGAATTTTTTTTCATTAATAAAATAATAAGGATTTTTTTGCGACTCGCCCTGCCTCATGGGCCTGGTGGTTGTGGTAATAACTCTTTCAATCGGCATGATTTTTTGCAGGACATTTATAACGCTGTCTTGGCCCGATCCGCTGGGTCCGGAAATTATAAAAATATTATTTTTTTTATTTTTAACCATAAATTTATTTTGTTTGTTTTAAAAAAGTTTTTAGCTCATCCGGCAAATCTATTTCAAAGGATTGTTTTTTGCCGTCTGGATCAAGAAAGGATAATTTATTCGCGGCCAGAAAGATTCTGCCTAAATTTATTTTTTTATTTTTTTCGCGCCCTTTTTTTGTTCCGTACAAATCGTCGCCGACCAGCGGATGGCCGTAGGCGGCCATGTGAACCCGAATTTGGTGCATGCGCCCGGTTTTAATTTTTATTTCCAGCAAAGTGTAATTAATAAATTTTTTTATAATTTTGAAGTTTGTAATCGCCGGCTTCCCGCGTTGGTTTAAGCCGCCTTTTTCAGTAAAAGGCAAGGCGGCCATTTTATATCCTTTGGCGCTTCTTTGGATTGGGAAATTTATTTCATCTTCATCTTGTTCTATTTTTCCGTAAACCAGCCCTGTGTAGATTTTTTTAACAGCCCTTTTCTGAAATTGTTTTTTTAGATGGTCAAAAGCGTCTTGGGTTTTAGCGATTGCCAAAAGCCCTGACACCTGCCTGTCCAAGCGGTGCATTATGCCGGGCCTGATAGGGTCTTCGCCTATTTTAGCTATGCCGGGGTTGTCTTTTAATAATTGATCAACAAGAGTTAATTCTTTAATGTGGTCATTGCCATGAGTAAGCAGCCCCGCCGGCTTGTTGATGATTATAAAGTCACTGTTTTCAAAAATTTTTTTGTATTTTAACATATAGTATAATGCTAATCCGCGAATTGCTAATAATAATGAAAATATAAAAATACTGGAATACAAGAATATTTAAAGCGATTCTTTAAATTTATTTTTATATTTTCACATTCTTGTATTTTTAATTTAAAAATTCGCGATTAGCTGATTGGCATTTACCCCGTTAGATAATTTATCTACACGGGGTGAATTGGCAGATTAGCATTATAGCAGCAGTTTTTCAAACTTTTCAGCCATTAAGCTGATTGAAAAGTTTTTATCAATTTGTTCCTTGGCTTCTTTGCCCAATCTAAGGCGCAGCTGCCTGTTTTGCTGCAGTTTAATAATTTCTTGGGCTAACATTTCGCTATTGCTCGTGTCAATTAATATGCCATTTTTGTTTTCAAGAATTATGTCTTCCAAGCCATTATTCGCGGGGCCGATAACCGGCAATCCCGCCGACATTGCGCGGAGCAATATTCTTAAATCAGTTATGCTCGGCTTGTCGCTGGCGGCAACAAAAACATCAAAACTTTCAAGCCAGTTTTTAGCGCGGCTTTGTTCGCCCACAAACCAAACTATGCTGTCAATTTCCATTTTTTTAGCAAGCCAAGACAGCGGTTTTTTCTCATCGCCGCCTCCGACTACGATTAACTGTATGTTAGGTATGATCGTCAAGCAGCGCTTAATCGCTTGAAGCAATGGCTCAATCTTTTGCTGATGGCTTAAATCAACTATGGCGCCGACAGTAAAATATTTTCGCTGGAATCCTTTCCTGCCGGCGCGCGCCAGCTTATTAAAAATTGTGTCTTGGCGCTCAAAGCGGTTTAACTTGATGCCCAGAGGTATTATTTTAATTAAATGTTCTTTTATGCCTATTTTTTTAAGCCGCATTTTCGTAAAGCCGGTAAAGCATATTATGTCCGCCCATTTTGAATTAATTTTGTACAGCCAAATTATGAGCTTGGGCATATTGCTAAAATTCGCGTCAGGAAATTCCAGCCATATTGTTTTTATTTTTATTATTTTGGCGATCAGCGTAAAAATTATTTTTTCGTTCCAGTTCAGCAAAATCACAGATGTTATTTTTTTGCCGCGTTTAAAATAAATCAAACGAAACAAATAGAGCAAAAAGAACATTGGCAGTAAAATTAAAAAAATCAGCGCGTTAATTTTAATATTTAAATTCGGCCCCAAGCGAGCTTTTTTGCCGGGCCAAGATTCAGCTTGAAACTGATTAAGCAGGCCGGATTTTATTGATAATAAATAAAATAAATGCCCGCCGGCCTGTTTTAATTTTTCAAACAGATTAACCAGCGGCCGGTTATCGCATGGCAATGAATTGATAATTAAGATATTTTTTGGCATGTTTTTATCGCATAACGCATAACTCGTAACGAATTCCTTAATGTTTATTTGAAATTTGGGATTTTAGGATTAACCTTTTTATTTTGCTTTAATGATAACAATCTTTAATCATTGGAAATCAGTTTTATTATATCATCTTTGGTAATTCCGTTAAATAAATAAAGAAAAGCGAAATACGTTATTATCGCAATGCTCAAGGAAATAATTAAGTTCCATTCTTGAATAAAATAAAGTACCGCCGCCATAATTAGCGAAGCCGCTATGGCTCTTGCCGTGATTTTTAAATTTGGCAGGAATCCGGAATATTTCCAGACCAAGAACAAGGAAGCAATAGCAACCACCAGTTCGCTGTATATTGTAACCCAGGCGGCTCCAAAGTAAGAATAGCGCGGAATAAAAATTAAATATCCGATTACGGCCGTGATTGCCGTAAAAACGTAGACCCAGATTATTTTTCTTTGCTTATCCAATGCTATGACAGCGTGGGCGAACATACAGCCGATGAAAATTAACCCGGCGGCCAAAACCAAAATTTTCAGAATTGATCCGGATGGCGCGAATTCTTGTCCAGCGACTAATATCATAATCTGCATAGCTAAAAATTGAGCGCCAATCATTAGCGGTATAGCCGCAATTACCATAGCGTCAAATGATTTTTGCAGAGAATCTTTGAATTTTTGAATATTGTTTGCCGCCCAACTCATTGTAAGTATAGGCAGGATAATTCCAGCGAACATAAAAGGGAAAGTAACCAGGACATCAATTACTCTATAGGCCGCGCCATAGACGCCTACTTCGGCTTGGCTTTTTATTAAAGACAATATTAAAATATCTGTCTTTAGATAAATTAAATTAAAAGCAATGGTTATGGCAAGCGGCCAGGAAAATTTAATTATTTTTTTCCAGACATCCAAATCAATAGCAAGCTTGATTCTGGCGAATTTGCGGGAAAAAACAAAGTGTAAAACGAAATTTACGGCGCTGGACAGCACGGCGGCGGCCAAAACGCCGGTTAAGCCGAATTTAAAGCGGTAAACAACAATAATTCCTAAAACCAGAGCGATTCGGCTTACAACTTCCGCGATAGCCGCTTTGTCCATGCGGAGATTTTTTTGAAACAGCCCGACTAAAATTTGGTTTAAAGCAATAAACAAGAATGAAAGAGCGGCAATAATTATTCCTGTTTTGACAATCTGGTCATAAGGCAAAAAAATCGCGACTAAGGGGGCGGCTCCGAGAAAGGCAAGCGCTGACACAAGGCGCAAGCTGAAAAGATTGCTTAAAATTTTATCTTGGTTGGCGCCGGGCCGTGAAATCATTTGCACAGTCACCAGAGTAAGCCCTAAATCCGCGATAATTCCGAAAAATGACAAGAAAGTAATAATGGTAGTGTATTGGCCGAATCCGGTTTTGCCCAAATAGCGGGTGATTATAGCAATCGCCAGCAAGCCCAAGGCAGTGGAAATAACCTTGCCGATTACTTGTATTATTGTATTGTAAGCTACTTTTGCGTATAAACTCATAATTGCGCGTAACTCGTAACGCATAACGCATAACGAATATTCGGATGATTGAATTTTTTAAGGATTTTAGATATAATAGATATATAATGCGAATCCGCTAATCGTTAATAATAATGAAAATATGAGAATACAAGAATATCTGAAATAATTTTTTCTAGTTTATTTTCATATTCTCGTATTCTCGTATTTTTAATTTTAAAATTCGCAATTCGCGGATTGGCATTTATTAGCGGATTAGCATTATAGTATAATTAATTATAACATAAATCATATGAAAAAAGACATTGTTAACAAAAGCTTATTTATTTTAAGCAATCCAAGAAAATTTTTAACTTCCGCTATTTTATTTATTTTTATTGTTTCAGCAATGCAATTTATTTTGCCTCAAAATATTAATTTTGCCCATGCAGACAGTTTGTGGGACACGGCGAAAGAAGGAGGGGTGGAAAAAATAGGGACGGAAGCGTATGACACCACAATATCCAAGGATCCGCGCGACATTGTTATTGATGTAATCAAGATATTTTTGACTTTTTTGTCTATAATTTTTATAGTGTTAATTATGCTGGCCGGCTATAAATGGATGACTTCCCAGGGCAATCAGGACAAGGTTGATGAAGCGAAAAAAGAAATAACCAGAGCGATTATCGGCCTTGGCATTATTATAGCGGTTTATGCCATTACTGATTTTGTGTTTACCGACGTAAGAAAAGCGATTACGGATGATGTGTGGTAACGCGCGCGTAACGCATAACTCATAACGCGTAACGAAGCGATGTTTTTTATGTTTAATAATCTCAGGAGAATAAAAAAGGTTTTTTTTGTTTTGGTCGCAGTGTGTTTTTTTGTTTTTGTATTAAGCCGCGGCCATGTTTATGGAAAGAATGAATTGGAATATGGAATAACTTTTTCCAAGAAACAAGCTGAAGCATTGAATTTAAATTGGCAAGAAGTTTATTTATCGGCTTTAAATGAGCTGGGCGTTAAAAAAGTCCGTTTGCCCGCGTATTGGAACGAGGTTGAGCCGCTGGATAATGAATATTTTTGGGATGATTTGGATTGGCTGATCAATGAATCCGAGAAAGCTGAAATAGAAATTATTTTAGCGATTGGCGGCCGTTTGCCCAGATGGCCAGAGTGCCATTTTCCGGAATGGATAGATAATTTTTCCAAAGAAGAAAAAGAAGAAAAAATGTTAAGCTACATCAGCGAAGTTATAAACAGATACAAAGAAAACAAAAGTATTATCGCCTGGCAGATTGAAAATGAGCCGTTCCTGGCCCATTTTGGAGAATGCCCTAAACTGGATAAAGAATTATTGGACAAAGAAATAAAATTAGCAAAAAGCATGGACAACAGGCCGATTGTGATCACGGATTCAGGGGAGCTTTCCATTTGGATTCCGGCCGCGCGACGAGCTGATATTTTCGGCGCTACAATGTACCGCGATACATATTCCAGGCAATTAAAAAGATATATTCATTATCCAATAGCCCCGGGTTTTTTCCGCTTTAAGAAAAATATTGCCGGATTGTTTGCCAAACCGGATAAATGGGTGGTAATTGAACTTCAGGCAGAGCCGTGGGGGCCTATCCCTTATCAGTATTTAACCGCAGAAGAGCGAGGCCGCACAATGAATTTTAAAAAATTCAGGGAAATGATAGAGTTTTCCAGTTTAACCGGCTTTAAAGAGTTTTATTTATGGGGAGTTGAGTATTGGTACTGGGAAAAGAAAGTAAATGGGGATGATGGGATTTGGGAAGAGGCAAAAATTCTTTTCAATATGAATTAATTTTTATTAAAATTATTTAATTAACGGGTTAAAGGGTTAACGGGTTGTTTTATAGATATTAATTCAAAAATCTTAACTCGTTAACTCGCTAACCCGTTAATTAAATAATAAATAATATTTCATTCAATTATGAATCAAAATAATCACAAACAATACGCCATCGGCATAGACATCGGCGGGACTAAAATGTCTGCTGTTCTTTTTGACGGAGAAAAAGTCATTGCTGATTACAAGCTGGCTACGCCCAAAGATGATATTGACCATTTTATGATTATGCTGAATGCCTTGGTGGAGCCGCTTTTGGAAAGAGCGCGAAAAGATAAAATCAGGATTAAAGGCGTGGGCTTGGGCGTTCCCGGCCCGGTGAACCATAAAGAAAGAAAAATTTCGGTTTGCAATAATGTCCCTATAATTGCCGGGATAAAGATAGCCGATCAGCTGCAAGCTAAAATCGGATTGCCGGTAGAAATAGACAATGACGCAAGGTGTTTTGTAAGGGCTGAAGCATTGGCGGGCGCCGGGCAAAAATACAGCAATATATACGGCGCCACCATTGGCACCGGCCTTGGAGGAGCATGGTGGCATCAAGGAAAAATTTATCAAGGCGCTCATGGCGGAGCAGGCGAGTTTAATAAAATGGTTGTTAATTTTGAAACAGGCATCGGGCTTGAGGAAGCGTACCACAAATTAACCCAGAACAATCCGGCTGTTTTGGCAGAGGAGGCGTACCGGGGCGATGTTTTGGCTGAAAAAATATTTGAAGAAGTGGGGCGTGATTTAGGCATTGCTTTTGCCAACATTGTCAATTTGATTGATCCGGAAGTACTTATTGTCGGCGGAGGAGCGGCTGAATCAAGCGAGCTGTTTTTGCCCAAGATAAAAAAAGTTATGCGCGAGTATATTTTTTCGCCCGAAGCCAAAAAAATAAAAATTTTAAAAGGCAAGCTGGGCGAGCACGCGGGCGCGATAGGCGCGGCATTGTTGTTGGAAGCCGGAGAAGGAGGAGCGTAAATTTTAAAAACGGCAGAATTCTTTGCGGAGACCCGCCTGCCTTGATGTAATGCTGTCGGGCAGGGATTTTGTTGAGGCGGAGAAGATGGAGATATTTTGCGCGAATTATTAGTTAAATATGCATGATTTGGCGTAAAACAAGACTGCCCTTGACAGAAATTATAAACTCGTTTAAAATAGTAATGCGATTAAGTTTTAATTATTAAAGCAAAAATTATTGAATAATTAAAATAGACTTGCCGCGCAATTAGTTTTGTAACGAAATTTTCAGATTTTGAGTCAAATTTTTCAAAAATTTTTGAAGTTTAGCCTAAGCTAAGCTGAAAAAATTTTTGGGAAATTTGGCCAAAATATGGAAATTGCAGTAGGAACTAATTGCGCGGCAAGTCTAATAGCACAATTTAAAAATAGTATTGCAATATTTTAAGGAAAGAAACAATAATATAAAAATTTATGCTATTGTTTCTTTCTTTAATTTCGGAAGAATTCAAAGGATAAAAGTATAAAAAGAAAGCAAGCACATTAACAATTTAAAGCTTGTGCAAATATATCCCGTACATAGCGTACGTACGGGACAAATTTTGGTGCTAACAGGCGCCAATTCGCCGGAAGTCGGATTTCAGAATTCAGATTTCGGATAGCAGTTTTTAATAAAATTTACTGCTTCTATAATCTGAAATCCGATATCTGATATCTGACTTCCGGAATATGTAGAAATTTAATTTCTTCAAATATTTTAATATGCAGCTTTCTTTTTTATAGTTGTATATTACTTGGCAAGTAAACCAAGTAAAAAACTTTTTGAGAGTTTGATCCTGGCTCAGGATGAACGCTGGCGGCGTGTCTAAGGCATGCAAGTCGAATGCCGGGTGTCGGATTTCGGACTTCAGATGTCAGATGTCAGATTATTATAAAATAATCAGATGTCCGATATCTGAAATCTGAAATCCGATATCCGGCATGGCAAACGGGAGAGTAACACATTGGTAATCTGCCTTGAGGCCGTGAATAAGCTTGCGAAAGCGAGTCTAATACACGATGGCAGCGGGGGGTCAAAAGACATTCCCGCTTAAAGTTTTAATGCCTCAAGAGGAGCCTATGTCCTATCAGCTTGTTGGTGAGGTAAAAGCTCACCAAGGCAATGACGGGTAGCGGGTGTGAGAGCATGACCCGTCTCACTGGGACTGAGATACTGCCCAGACTCCTACGGGAGGCTGCAGTCGAGAATTTTCCTCAATGGCCGAAAGGCTGAAGGAGCGACGCCGCGTGGTTGAAGAAGCTCTTCGGAGTGTAAAAACCTTTTCCATGGGAAAAAGTCTGCACCTTTTGGATAGTTTATGCTAAAAAATCCTAAATCCTAAACTCTAAATCCTAAACAAATTCTAAATAACAAATAACAAATAACGAATTATGAATAAATAATAATCACTAAGATTATAATTTTCAAAATAATTATGAATTTTGAAAATTGGAATTTGTTTGTTATTTGGGATTTAAAATTTGTGATTTGTTTAGAATTTAGGATTTCGGATTTAGAATTTATAAATTATTCAAAAGGTGCAGATTGATGGTACCATGGGAATAAGGGGCTGCTAAACTCGTGCCAGCAGCAGCGGTAATACGAGTGCCCCTAGCGTTATCCGGATTTATTGGGCGTAAAGAGTGCGTAGGCGGTTTATCGCATCTCCTGTTAAATCCCGAGGCTCAACTTCGGGGCTGCGGGAGAGATGGACAAACTAGAGATCGGGAGAGGCAAGCGGAATTGCTGGTGTAGGGGTTAAATCCGTTAATATCAGCAGGAACACCAAATGCGAAGGCAGCTTGCTAGAACGATTCTGACGCTAAAGTACGAAAGCGTGGGGAGCGAATGGGATTAGATACCCCAGTAGTCCACGCCGTAAACGATGGATGCTAAGCATTGGCAGTATCGACCCTGCCAGTGTTGTCTACCTAAGTTAACACCTTAAGCATCCCGCCTGGGGAGTACGGCCGCAAGGCTAAAACTCAAAGGAATAGACGGGGACCCGCACAAGCGGTGGAGCATGTGGTTTAATTCGACGATAAGCGAGGAACCTTACCAAGGTTTGACATCCGGCTGCAGATCCCGAGAAATCGGGAAGCCTTCGAGGGTGCCGGACAGATGCTGCATGGTTGTCGTCAGCTCGTGTCGTGAGATGTACCGTTAAGTCGGGAAACGAGCGCAACCCCTATCCTATGTTTTATATGTCATAGGAGACTGCCCGCTTTAAGTGGGAGGAAGGCGGGGATGACGTCAAATCAGCATGGTTCTTACACCTTGGGCGACACACGTGCTACAATGGGAAGTACAATGGGACGCCAAGCCGCAAGGCGGAGCAAATCCCTAAAAACTTCTCTCAGTTCGGATTGAGGTCTGCAACTCGACCTCATGAAGTTGGAATCGCTAGTAAACGCGAATCAGCCACGTCGCGTTGAATACGTTCTCGGGTCTTGTACTCACCGCCCGTCACACCAAGAGAGCCGGCAATGCCCGAACTCCGATGTACTTCGGAGGAAGGCAGGGCTGGTGATAAGGGTGAAGTCGTAACAAGGCATCCGTAGCGGAAGCTGTGGATGGATCACCTCCTTTCTAGGGAGAATCGGATTTCAGATATCGGATTTCGGATTTCAGATCATTGATTTCCTTATCCGTATCAAAAATCCAAAGTCGCGCTTCTGTTTACTTATTTAATTTGATTTTAAATAAGATGAAGTGATTTTGTTCTAGAATTTATTTTAGAATGAGATAAAAGAATTGGCGCCTGTTAGCATTGAAATTATAAACGCGTAGCGCGCAATGCAAGTTTAAACAAATAGTTTATGGGCCTATTTGTTATCTTTTTTTAAAGATTGGCTCTTAAACACTTAAACCAGTCTTTTTTTGTTTACATAATCCGATTTCTGATATCCGATATCAGAAATCCGAAAGGGCGCATAGCTCAGTTGGCTAGAGCGCTTCTCTGATAAGGAAGAGGTCCATGGTTCGAATCCATGTGCGCCCACTATTTCGGATTTCAGATTTCAGATCTCGGATTTCAGATCCGATATCCGACATCTGAAATCCGAAATCCGACACAGCGGGGTAGAGCAGTTGGCAGCTCGTCAGGCCCATAACCTGAAGGTCGTCGGTTCGAATCCGACCCCCGCAACAAATTTAAGATATCGGATGTCAGATTTCAGATATCGGACATCCGAAATCCGACATCCGAAATCAGAAACGCCTCGGTAGCTCAGTGGTAGAGCAAAGGACTGAAAATCCTTGTGTCGTCAGTTCAATTCTGACCCGGGGCACCAGATCAGATTTCGGATTTCAGGTATCTGATTTCGGATCATTTTTAATATCAGATATCCGACATCTGAAATCCGAAATCTGGAACGGGGTGTGGCCTAGCGGCTTAGGGCGTCTGGTTTGGGACCAGAAGATCGGAGGTTCAAATCCTCTCGCCCCGACAAAAAAACATTTCTGATTCGCGGCTTAGGGCGTCTGGTTTGGGACCGGAAGATCGCCCCCGCTCGCCTTTTCAGCTGGATAGCGCCGAGGAGCTTCAAATCCTCTCGCCCCGGCAAAAAAACATTTCTGATTCGCGGCTTAGGGCGTCTGGTTTGGGACCGGAAGATCGCCCCCGCTTCCCTTTTCAGCTGGATAGCGCCGAGGAGCTTCAAATCCTCTCGCCCCGGCAAAAAAACATTTCTGATTCGCGGCTTAGGGCGTCTGGTTTGGGACCGGAAGATCGCCACGCTTAATCTATGTTAAACAGCTCTGATGAACAACTTATCGCTAAATATCTTTTAGGCGATGAAAAATCGCTGGAGATTTTAATTAAGCGCTATCTTAAGTCAATTTACGGTTTTGCGTGCAGATACGCAGGCAATGCCCAAGACGCCGAAGACATTACGCAAGAAGTTTTTATAAAAATCTGGCGCAATTTAAAGAAATTTGATCAGCAAAAAAGCTTCAAAACTTGGATTTTCAGCATTGCGAAAAACACCTCCATTGATTGGCTGAAAAAGAAAAAAGCCATGCCATTTTCTAATTTTGAAAATAAAAAAGGAGAAAACCTGATAGCCAATACGCTTGCTGATTCCGCGCTTCTGCCTGATAAAATTTTTGAACTGTCTGATGCCGCGAGAATGCTTAACGCGGCAGTTGGACAATTGGCTCCAAAATACCGCGCGGTATTGCTGTTTTATTATAATGGCTGCTTTAATTTTAGGGAAATCGCCGAAACTTTTGGAGAGTCTGTCAATACTGTCAAAAGCCGGCATAGGCGGGCTCTTCTCCTGCTGAAAAAACTCGTTGTTGAACCATAAAATTTGATTTAAATATTAACAAAATAAAAAGGATGCACCAAAATGCATCCTTTTATCGTATTAATATATAGAGATATGCGCAAAGAATACGAAAATTTTTTTACCAATTTTGAGCAGCAAGAACCTCCTAAGGATCTTTTTGGCCGCATTATTTTGGCGATTAAGCGAGAGCAGGAATCGCGGCGCACTAAAAGATTGCTGTTTGGATTTTTAACTCTTTTATTAACTTCTTTAATCGCCGCGCCTCTTTCCGGGGCGATGCTCGCAAGCCAAGTGGAAAGTTCCGGACTTTCTTATTTTATTTCCGCCGCAATCAGCGATTTGGGAACATTCTTTGTTCTTTGGCCGGATTTTGGCTTGGCCATGCTGGAATCATTGCCGCTTATGGGCATATTGGCTTTCACAATAAGCCTTGGAATATCTATTTTCACTCTTCGGCTGTTCCTGCATAGAAGAAGTATGTTATTTAAATATTTAATGCAAAGTTTTGCTTGATAAATAAATTAGGAATTACGCGTTTGGCAATATTTTATTATCAGCACCGAGTGCTGTCGCAGCACTCGGTGCTGATAATAAAATAACAGTTTTATTTTTTACACTCAAATGCGTAATTCCTATAAATATTAATTTATTTTTTTAAAAATATATTATGACTGAAGAAAAATATTCTGGCCGCAAAGGAAAGCAAGTTCCCGGCGGGGCAGGCAAAAAAATAAACAGTGATATTCTTAAATGGGTTGTTATTGGTTTGGCCGGTTTCGCGGTTGTTGTTTTGATATTCGCCGCCGGCATGGCTGTCGGCGGGATGAAAGCGAAGTTTTCTTATCGCTGGGCGGAAAGCTATCATAAGAATTTTGCCGGACCGCGAGGCGGATTTTTTGGCGATTGGCGAAGCGCGCCTCCCATACCCGGAGATTTTATTGAAGGCCATGGAGCGTTCGGAGAAATTATTGAAATAAAAGAAGACGGCTTCGCGGTTAAGGGGCGCGGCGACGTGGAGAAAGCGATAAAAATCACCGAAGATACGGTTATTAAAAATGGAATGGAAACTATAGAAGATGGATTAAGTGTCGGCGATCGCGTAGTGATTATCGGCTCGCCTAATGAAGATGGGCAAATTGAGGCTAAATTGATACGAACTTTTAACGGAGAAGATGCGGCAAAGCCGAAGAGGCAACCTCGCTTTCCTTTCTTAAGATAAGCTCAATTTAAAGCAGATGCTATGCTTACGGCGAGAGTAAACCCCGCACAAAAAGTGTCGCTTGCCGGTGGTATTATATTACCGACTGAGACAAATCTTCTAACCATCCGATTTCGTCAGAGGCATTTTTTGTGCGGGGTAAAAAATTATCAGCGATTTTTAACAGGGAAAAAATATGTTTTCAAAAATTTTTAAATTTTTTTTAGCCCATAAAATTATTGCCATAATCGGCATTCTATTGTTTTCCGGCGGCGGCTATTTCGGTTATAGCCAATTTTACGGCCATGCTGACACTGTGAGCTATGTTTCGGCCGCGGTGGAAAGAGGAATGCTGATTTCTTCAATTTCCGGCACCGGACAAGTGTCCGCTTCAAATCAGGTAGATATTAAGTCAACCGTTTCAGGCGATGTTATCAGTTTAAATGTTGTTAGCGGGCAAGACATAACATCCAGCACGGTTATTGCTTTGATTGACGACAGTGAAACTCAAAAAGAATTGCGCGACGCCGGAATAGCCCTTGAAAATGCCCAATTGGATTTAAGCGAACTTCTGGCTCCTCCGGACGAAATTGATGTTTTCAAGGCGGAAAGCGCTTTAGCAACGGCTAAAAGAAGTTTGAATGAATTGATAAATCCAACCGAAGACGACCTGTATGATGCTGAAAAAGCTTTAATCACGGCCCAAGATAGTCTTGCAAAACTAAAGAATGATCAAGCCAAAAGCTATAAGGCGGCAGAAGATGCGAAAAAAGACGCAGAGAATGACATGGTTGAATCTTATGAAGATTCCTTTAATCTGCTGACGACTGTTTTTTTTGATTTGCCGACAGTAATTACCGGACTGAATAATATTTTATACGGTTATGACATATCAGAGAGCGAATTAATATTAACAAGCCAAAGAAATTATAATGCTTTATTATGGACAATTGAGGGCGAGCATAGAGACGAATATGATATAGAAAAATTTATTGTTAGCGCTAAAGATAATTATGAGATTGCCAGAAAAAATTATGATGATGCCTTTGCGGAATATAAAACCCTTACTCGCGATGCTGAATATCAAGTTATAGAAGATCTATTGGCTGAAACCGTGATTACGGCAAGGGCTATGGCAGATACGGTTAAGAGCGAAAATAACTTGTATGATTTTTGGGTAGATTACCGGACAAGCAAAAATTTAAAAGTTTTTAGTAAGGTGACCAGTTATCAATCAGACATAAAAACGTATACTTCAAAAATTAATAGCTTGTTGTCAAGTCTTTTATCGCAGCAGCGCGCGCTAGAGGATGCCAAGGAGAACATAATAGCAGCGGAAGAGGACATGGAAGAGATGAAAAAAGACCAGCCGATTGATTTAGCCGCGGCTGAAAGAACAGTTAAGGAAAAAGAAGATGCTTTGCGCAAGCTTAAAAATCCGGAACAATACGATATTGATGATAAGGAAATAGCGGTTAAGGAAAAAGAGTTGGCGCTGGAAAAACTAAAGGCCGGAGCGGACGATATAGATATTCGCTCCAAGAGTATAGCAGTCCAAGAAAAATATGAGTCCTTGCTTGCTGTTCAGGAAAAATTAGCGGAGCATAGCATTAAAGCGCCTTTTAACGGCACCGTGGCTTCAGTAAATATTTCCCAGGGCGATACGGTCAATTCAGGCGCGGTTATAGGAACGGTGATAACCGAGCAAAGAATTATTGAGATTACTTTAAATGAAATTGATATAGCCGATGTAAAGGTTGGGCAAAATGCTACTGTTAATTTTGACGCGGTTCCCGAATTAACCGCCACCGGAAAGGTTTTTGAAGTTGATACTTTGGGAACTGTTAATCAGGGAGTAGTAAGCTATAAGATCAAAATATCTTTTGATGTTGAGGACGATCGGATTAAGCCGGGCATGAGCGTAAGCATCAGCGTGATTACCAGCTCCAAGCAAGATGTCTTGCTGGCGCCTATCGGCGCGGTTAAAACAAGCGCCGGCGCCAGCTATATTGAGGTTTTGCAAGACGGAAAACTGATAAGAAAAACAGTAAAGACAGGACTTGGCAATGATACGATGATAGAGATTGTTGAAGGTGTTAACGATGGAGAGCAAGTTATCACTCAAACCATAAATACGGCTGTCAGCAATCAATCCGCGGCGCCCGCGCAGAGCACGGGAGGATTTAATATGGGGGGTACTACTCAGCAACTGCAAAGAATACTGCGGTAGCACGAAAACACTAAAACACGAAAGCACAAAAACACGAAAGCACAAAAACACGGAAAACACTAAAACACAATTATAAATGTTTTCTGTGTTTTGAGGCGCAGCCGAGTGTTTTCTGTGTTTTAGTGAAATACATGATAAAATGCAAAAATATAACAAGATCATACAAGATGGGAGAAAATGAATTTCAGGTTTTGAAAGGCATTTCTTTGGAAATAAAAAAAGGCGAGTTTGTGGCTGTTGTCGGCCCTTCCGGGTCAGGCAAATCAACATTAATGCATATGCTTGGACTTTTGGACAGGCCCAGTTCCGGCGAGTACTTATTAAACGGCCGGAACGTTTTTGAATTATCCGATAACGAGCTGGCTGACATTCGTTCGCAAAAAATCGGCTTTGTTTTTCAATCATTCAATCTTTTATCCCGTTCAACCGCAATAAGAAACATAACCGTTCCGCTTATTTATGACCATAATACCCCCAGGGAAAACAGGATGGAGAAAGTTGAGAGAGCGCTGGCGGCGGCCGGCTTGGACAAAGATCGCTGGAATCATTTGTCAAATCAACTATCAGGCGGGCAAATGCAGAGGGTGGCGATTGCCCGCGCCTTGGTTAATGAGCCGGATTTGATTTTGGCTGACGAGCCGACAGGAAATTTGGATTCAAAAACAGGCGATGTTGTTTTAAATACCTTTAAAAATTTGAACAAGCAGAAAGGGCATACTATTATTCTAATTACTCATGAAAGATATGTGGCCGAGCACGCCGACAGGATTATAGAAATAAAAGACGGGTTGATAGTCGCGGATAACAAAAACACGAAAACACTCGGCTTCGCCCCGCCCCTCGCGAGGAGCGGGGCTTCGCCTCAAAACACAAAAACACAAAAACACTAAATATATGACGGAGTTTCAGGAAAAATTAAAAAAGCTGATGGACGAGTATGTTCATTTTGTTTATGGCGCGACCCGCAAGTTTCCTAAAGAGGAATTATATTCAAGCGTCTCGCAGTGGAGAAGGTCTACGTTATCAATAATCTTAAACTACATAGAAGGTTATGCACGACGAAAACCATTAGTCCAATTAAATTTTATAGAAACTTCTTATGGATCATTTAAAGAATCTAAATATTTATTATTTTTTTCAAAAAAACAAAGATTTATTACAGAAGAAGATTACAATAAAGGATTAAAATTAGCCGAAGAAATAGGCAAGATGCTCTGGAAAGAATTAACTGACATGGAAAATAGCATTAAACGTTTAAATTAAAAAGTGTTTTCTGTGTTTTCTGTGTTTTCTGTGTTTTATGTTACTGTCGGATTTATTCCAAGAAACTTTTTTTTCAATATCAGCTAACAAGTCAAGATCCGCCTTGACTATTTTGGGCATTGTGATCGGCATTGGTTCGGTTATCGCAATGGTGTCAGTTGGCCAAGGCGCGGCCAGAAATATTGAAGCCAATATCGCGTCGCTGGGATCAAATTTATTGATTGTTACGCCTGGGTCGCAGCAAGCCGCCGGCTCATTGGTTAGAGGAGGGACGGGCAGCGCCTCTACATTGGTAATTGACGATGCGGAAGAGATAAAAAAAAAGGTTGAGTTCGCGCAGGAAGTGGCTCCTACCGTATCTTCCAGAAAACAGACCAAGACTACCAGAGGCGCCAATACCAATACGAACATTACCGGAGTTACCGAAGCTTATGCCCGTGTTAAAAGCATTAATCTTGAAATCGGCGCTTTTATCAGCGATCTGCATGTTCAGAATATTTCAAAAGTGGCCGTTATCGGACCGGTTACAAGAGACGATCTTTATGGCGAGGGCAACGACCCGGTAGGCGAAAAATTGCGCATTGATAATATTGAGGTTGCTATTATCGGCGTTACTCAAGCCAAAGGAGCATCGGATGATGTGATCTATATTCCCATTTCCACCGCCCAGCGCTATCTGACAGGAAATGAATCAGTCAATAATATAAATATCCAGGTAAGCGAAGAAAATTTAATGATAGCCGCCCAGAATCAAATTACGGATTTGTTATTAGCCAGGCATAAAATATCAGATCCGCTAAGCGCTGATTTTACTGTTATGAATCAAGCGGATATCGTGGATACTATGACCGAAGTGACAGACACTATGACACTGCTGCTCGCGGCCATTGCCGGCATTTCGCTTCTGGTGGGCGGTATTGGCATAATGAATATGATGCTTACCACGGTGACGGAACGAACCAGGGAAATCGGGCTTAGAAAATCATTGGGCGCGAAAAACAGGGATATTAGCATTCAGTTTTTAGCCGAATCAGTCGCTCTGACTTTTATCGGCGGAATTATCGGCATTGTTTTTGGCTGGGCAGTATCTTTAATGGTGACTAAATTCAGCGGAACCGCCACTGCCGTTACCGCGCTTTCAATATTTCTCGCTTTCGGGGTTTCCGCGTCAATCGGGATTATTTTTGGCTATTACCCGGCAAGAAGAGCGGCTAAGCTGAATCCGATTGATGCCTTAAGATTTGAATAAACACTGAAACACTCGGCTTTGCCTCAAAACACAAAAACACAAAAACACAAAAACACGAAAACACCATCCTACGCCAAGGCTTCGGATGGCAAGCAAAAACATTTATCCGCTGAAACTTTAGCGAAGGAGGACGAAAACACTCGGCTTCGCCTTAAAACACGAAAACACTTAAGGTAATTAATAAATTTATGATATATGCAAAAAAATTAAAAAACGCAAGCATAAAAAGCGCGCGAAAATACAAAGTGTTTTTATGTTTTTGTGTCTTCGTGTTGGTTACCGGTTGTTCAAGCAAAAAACAAGCAGATAATAATTCTTTAATAAATAATAACCGGCCGCAAGAGCAAAATATCGCGCGCGAGCCGATGAAGATAGAAAGCGGCAATCTAATAGACGGAACCATAGGCGATTTGACAGCGGGCAGCAAGATTTTGGCAGTTGGCAACACGAACGCCGACGGCAGTGTTATAGCCTTCCAGATAATCAAGGGAGAAAGTTTTGAAGATTTTAGAAGTATGGGAGGAAATATGACGCGGGATAGGAACATGGGAACAAGCACTATTGAGCGAACGGCCGCCAACGCGGGAGAGCAGCGTTTTAATCCTGAACAATTTCAGGATATGAGCGATGAAGACAGAGCGAAGTTGAGAGAAGGCATGGCAAGAGATATGGGCGGCGCAAATCTTACCGAGGAAGACAGAGCGCAATTCATGGAAGGAAGAGCTAATAGGCAGGCAGCAAACGGAGCGATAGCCAGCCGAGCCGGAATCGCGCGCGTTAGCGGTGAAATAATTGATCTTGGAGAAGGAATGATTACTTTAAAATTAGAAAATAGCGGATCAAAACTAATATTTTTTTCCGATAAAACAATCGTAAATATTATAAAGTAAGCTTCGCGCGTTAATATGGTTTGCTTTGCCCGTAAAACAAGAGTATTGTTAATATTCCAAAAATAAATTATACTATAGATAGCGGGCATAATAAACTAACTATATTAAATATATGATGGGTGCTGTGGGAGGCAATGCCTTGATTGATGTAAATTTCATATTAGACAAGGCGCAAGTCGGCGGCAGGATGAGTTTGGCTGATTTCGGCTGCGGTTCGTCAGGCCATTTTGTTTTTCCGGCTGCCAGCGCGATAGGCAAAGGCGGAAAAGTCTACGCGGTTGACATATTAAAGCCGGCGCTGGAAGCTATCAGTAGAAGAGCCAAACAGGAAAACATTAGCAATGTTAAGATAATTTGGAGCGACATAGAAATATTCGGAGCCACCAAGATAGAGGCCAACAGCGTTGATGTAGGGCTTTTAATAAACACTTTATACCAGTCGCGCAAGCGGGCGGAAATTATGCGCGAGGTTATCCGCATGATTAAAAAGGGCGGCAAGCTGATTGTGGTAGAATGGAAAAGCATTGATTCCCCGATAGGCCCCCCGGATGAGGAAAAAGTAAAAAAAGATTTGCTGGAAACCGCCGCTAAAAGATTAGGATTGCAGACAGAAGAGGAGTTTGAAGCAGGATATTATCATTACGGATTGATGTTTACAAAATTATAACTGAAATTTGAAATTTGAAATTTGGATTTATTTTAATATGAACAATTTATTATCATTAAAATTTTGGATAAATTTAAGGCCGGGATTTATGGCGCCGGAGTATTTTCGCGTTTTTGCCGCTGTTGTCGCGGTTTTTTTGATTTTAACTTTCGCGCTCGGATTTATAAGATCCCGCAATAAAAAGAATTTATATAGCCGTTTCTGGTCCGGCCTTTATGGTTTTTGTTTAACCAACGCGATTATCGGCGCGATTCTGCTGTTTTTTATTTATGAATCTGTTCCGTTTTTGTCAGCCCGCTTTTGGTTTCTGCTCTGGGGCATTGAGATTATAGCTTGGCTTGTTTATATAATCAGAGCATTGATTAAAATCCCGGAAAGAAAAAAACAGTTAGAGCAAGAAAAGGCGTATAAAAAATACATACCGTAATATGCGCTTGCGCGCGGCATTGCATGATTTGAAATTTATTTTGCCGATTTAAGATTTAAAATTAAGTTTAGGTAAAATAATCAATTGCCAATTTTTAACGTCTTTTAATATTCAGCATAAAATAAAAAATGGGCGAATTGCCCTTTTTATTTTTTTCTGCAAACAAACATAATGAATCATAATCAAAAAGTGGGGCAATTCGGTGAAAAATTGGCGATTGATTATTTAACCAGAAAAGGATACAAGATAATTGATAAGAATATTAAAATCAGCTATAGAGAAATAGATGTAATAGCCCGCAAAAACAACGGCTTAATTTTTATTGAAGTTAAAACAAGGACATCTGATAAATTCGGCTTTGCCGACGAAGCTGTTTCCTCAAAGAAGATTAAGCGCTTAAAAACGGCAATATCGGCGTATTTAAAAAATGATAATTCCGGACTCAAAAACCTCAGATTGGATTTAATCGCGATAGATATTAATAAAGGTAAAAAAATAGCTAAAATTAAGCATTATAAAGATATTTTTTGATTTTATAATTAGTTGTTTTAATCAATTTTCTTTGGTTTATTCAAACTTTTTCCACATTTTTTCCCACATATAATTAAGCTTTATTACCAGATTGTCAACCATTAACGCACTTGACTGAATGTTTAGCCATCAGCTAAACTTTAAATTGCCAGCAATATTTATATTTATTTTACAGATGTTTTGCTCGGCATATTTTTTGTTTAACAATTTCGCGTTAGGGCTGCAGAGATAAAGCGGGCCTGCCTGATTTATTCCCTGAGGCCCTAATGCAATTTTGAATTAGCCCATATTAACCGTTTAGGAGGAAGCGGTAAAATACGTATGATTAGATCCATAAAGACGGTTTGTTGCGCCGCGCTCTTTATTTTTGGCGCTTTGTTTTGCCAGATAAATATTGCAAGCGCCAGCCAGGAGATTGGCGCGCCTACGATTATTCAAGTGAGCCACTATGAATTAAGCAAGCCGCTTATCACAGGGCTCACGCCAGCCGGAACAGAAATTTTAGTTTATATCAACGGGGTTTATGAGGGCTTGGCGGAAGTTAATGCGGAAAATACGGAAACTGATAATTTTTACTATAAGCACAATGCTGCTTTGAGTGAAGGAACCCATAGGATTATGCTGGTATCAAGAGACAGAATGTCATTGGTTTTGTCTTCGCCCAGCCAAGAAATAAAATTTGTCGTGCCTGCGCTGCCGGCTCCCACGCTAATTGAGCCGAATATTAATACGATCACCGGCAAGGTAAAGCCGCTGGTCAAGGGCTTAACTAAGAGCGGAACTTTTGTCCGCGTTTATATTGATGGAATTTATAACGGCAAAACAGATGTTGCCGCGCATGAAAGCGGCACAGCTAATTTCGCTTATAAGCCGTTTTTAAATTTAGCGGCAGGATATCATTTCGCGCAGGCAGTAAGCGAAGACAGCTCAGGCGGAAAAAGCGAAAAATCAGAAATTATTAATTTCAAGATTGAACAGCCGATGCCGGCTCCGACTTTATTTGCTTCGGAAGTTAACAGCAAGACAGAGCATAATCGCCCTTTTATTGTCGGATTAGCCAAGAGCAGCTCGGATTTAAAAGTATTCATAGACCATAAATTAGACGGGAAATTCAAAGCGGAAAACCATAAATCAGGAACAGCCAGCTTTGCCTACAAGCCGTTTCGGGCATTGGCAAGCGGAAATCATTTTGTCTATGTTACAGCAACGGACAGCCGCGGCAAAGAAAGCAGCTGGTCAAATATTGTTTTTTTTAATGTCCGCCCGGCAGATCAAGCCGCGCCGGCGCTTACAGAAGAGCAGCCAAAAGAAATAGAAATAAAAGCAGAAGCAGAAATAGAAGCGGAAGCGGAGATTATGGATTTGTCGGAAGATTTAGAAGACCATGAAGTCGTTGTTCAAGGGCAGGAAGATGCTTTTGGCGCGGTTGAAGAAAACGGAATAGCTGAACAGGAGGAAATAACCGATGAAGATATAAAGAAAATAATGGAAGAAGATATAGTTAAAGAAGAAGACGGCAAGGGGTCAATTAATGAAAGCAAGCAGAAGCAAGGCGGTATGAGCATTAATTTAATTATTTTTATCGTTTTCTTGCTCGGGATTATTGTTTGGATTTTTTGGGTGAATAAAGAATTAATAAAAGAAAGGCGGGCTCAGGAAAAAAAAGAGACAATTCCGGAAGACAATCAAGCCGCCCCGCAAGACAACAGTAAAAACAATACGTTGTTTTCAGATAGGGAGCGCCGCCATTAATTTCGGAAAACGGCCGAGACAGAAAACCGCGAATTTATACGGCAATCAATTATTATATTTCTTGGGATTAAATGCCCGGAAAGACCCCTTCTTTATTAAAAAACTCCTTCGGGTTAACCGAAGGAGTTTTTGTTTGGAATTCTTTTTTTAGAAGATTTTTTTGTTGGGATAAATTAGAATTAAGATTTATTATCTTTTGTTCGTTATTGGTCAAGTTAATAGTTTTCATAATATTGAAAGTATTTTCATATTTTTGAAACTACTTTCAGCTTAGCATTGTTTTTTGGGGGTTATAGATGGGTTTTATTTTTTGGCTATTTTCCAAAGCAGATTAAAATAATTTTTAGGTTTTTTAAAAGTATAACCAACACTTGATTTTTATCTAGTATAAAACAAAAAGAATGCATCAATAGATATTCAAAAGGCAAGAAATAGGCAGAAAAAGGGGTGTCAAGGGCAAATAATAGGGTATTGCTTTTTAATTTATTCTATGCTAAAATGGAGGCATAAAACGATTTAATTTTGGGATTTTTTATCTAATGTAACAAAAATATGAGCAAAAAAATAAAATTACCTCCATTTAATTCAGTACGAGAATATTGCGAGTATTATTTCAAGAATTATAACAAAAAGAATGATCACAGAGATGCTTGGCTGGCGATAAGAGAAAAGCGATATCAAGAAATTGTAGATAATGGTTTTTATCTTAATACGAACGCAGAAACTTTTAAAAATGAAGTTTTGCGATTTTGGGAATTAAGATATAGCTATAAAGATTCTAAAATAAGAAAGAGAGGCTGTGGATGGATATTTTTTCAAGATGAAAAAGGGGAAACGCCAAACAGCGAACAGATTGTTGAAAATTTAGATAGTTTAGAATTACACGGATGTCAATCCCTGAATATACTATACCGTTTTTAACGGCAAGCTAAGGAAAGTTTTTTAATAAATAATTTGGTAAATTTTATCGGCGATTGGTAGTCAGCGCTCGTATGTATCCTTTTTCTATTGTAAT
>Ga0180732_1000356_pt1:0-40000 | contig 41434 bp, 31 predicted proteins | sample KR11_01MetaG_FD_148674 | JGI IMG/M metagenome (GOLD analysis project Ga0180732, IMG submission 148674) | Groundwater microbial communities from the Olkiluoto Island deep subsurface site, Finland - KR11_0.1 MetaG | ecosystem: Environmental > Aquatic > Deep subsurface > Groundwater...
TGGTTGAATATAGCAGAGATTGAACTCAGCGTTTTAAAGCGACAATGCCTTGCGGGTCGAATTGACTGTATTGAGAAAATGCGATCTGAAGTAATGGCATGGAATACTGATCGGAATAATCGTCAAACCAAGGTCGATTGGCAGTTCACCACGAATGATGCGCGAATTAAACTGAAACGGCTATATCCGAAACTTTAAAATATACGCTGTACTAGTCGTTTTCGTATTAATATGGATGCGACATTTACCGAGACCCTTTCTTTTCATGGTCGATTGGCCATATATAAGAATTGGGGGGACAGCGATGACGCAACAGCCAGTGGTATGTTGATTGATGCTAATCGGGCTCATCAGCCGAGTTCCAGCAACCTCTGGGTTGATCGGGTCTACGTGGACTGGATACCTGAAGGGTTGCCTGTGCCCTTGGCTATCACTATAGGCCGGCAGCCTTCAACAGAAGGCCCTCCTTTTGAGTTCAAGGAAAATAGGCTTCGGCAGTCCACTTACCCTGCCCATCTGTTTAACGGGGAATCGGATGGTATTGTTGCCACTCTGGGGTTGGAACGGTATACGGGTATTGCAGAAATGGGTCTACGTTTTGGATATAGTAAATTCTATCACAGCGATGATGATAATAATATGGGCAGCGCCTTTCCTTTTCTTGATGATGGAGAGGCTGGTGACTCCAACGTCTTTGGCATTTTGTTTGAGTCGGAGATCCCAGGTTTACCGGACAGTCTGGCAGTCCTCAGCTATGCCATGGTCCGGGATCTGCCTTCCAGTATGATCGGCCCTACACTGGATGAGCCTGCAGGGACCCCTGCTAATATGGATCTGGGGGATATGAATGTCTGGGGGGCACATATTCAGGCCCGGAATATTCTGGATAGCGGCACGGATATTTTCTTCTCCTATGGGGGAAATGAGAGCAGCCCTAACGGTACCGCTCAATATGAGTATGGTCTGCTCTCCTCTAATGGTCTGGAGGCAAGGACAGGCTCTTCCATTTACGCTGGTGCACGCTATACCATTCCCTTTGAACCGTTGAATCGTCCTAAAATCGGATTTGAATTTAATCATGGTTCCCGGTACTGGTTCAGTATGACGATGGGGGGGACAGATCTTTTCAACAAACTTGCAACCCGTGGTGATGCGTATGATCTGTATTATATCCAACCGGTGAATCAGTATCTGTTTTTTCGGGCAGGATTCATGCATATCTCCTATGATTATACCGGAAGTGGTTTCTATATGGGCGAGCCTGATGCTACCAATGCCATTCTGGATAACTACTATCTCTTGATGGATGTTCGCTTTTGATTTCAAACGCTGAAGAGGTATCTCAATTATTGCATATTCTATCCGGGAGGAATATTTTTTATGAATGCATTAGAGAATGACAAAGGGCTACATCCTCTGTTTGATTGTGATTGTTCCAGCCTTTTTTTTCCCACCACTGCTGAGGAGATCAAAAAAAATATCCTGCATCATGTGATGAGTTTCCAGGGGCGTGATCCCCTGCGGGCAGGTGAAAGTGACATCTATAAAGCCCTTGCCTATACCCTGCGCGATATCATGGTGGAAAAATGGATTGCGACCCAGAAGGCCTCCTATGCCCAGGGGAAAAAACGAGTCTATTATCTTTCCCTTGAGTTTCTCATAGGTCGTTCCCTTGGCAACAGCATGATCAATCTTGGAATTTATGATGCGGTGCAGCAGGCCGTTGAAGAGCTTGGTTTTGACATGGATCTGCTGCGGGAAGAAGAGGAGGACGCGGCCCTTGGCAATGGCGGGCTGGGGCGGCTGGCAGCCTGTTTCATGGATTCCATCGCCACCTTGAAGATTCCGGCCTATGGGTATGGCATTTTGTATGAATATGGTCTTTTTAACCAGCAGTTGATTGATGGCTATCAGGTGGAAAGCCCTGATAGTTGGATGCGTTATGGCACACCCTGGGTATTTCAGCGGGACATGCCGGTTTTTCCGGTCAATTTTTATGGCCGGGTCAGCAGTTATCTGGATGCGAACGGAAATTATCGAGCTCAATGGCTGGAGACGGAAGAGGTCATGGCCCTGCCCTGTGACATCCTGGTGCCTGGGTATCAGAATGATCATGTGATCAATATGCGATTATGGGCGGCCCGCGCCTCCCGTGATCTGGATTTGAGTTTTTTCGGCAGAGGCGATTATATCGGTGCGGTCCAGCATAAGGTGAGTTCCGAAACCATCTCCAAGGTGCTTTATCCGCCGGATCATAATCTGGCAGGCCAGGAGTTGCGGTTGAAGCAGCAATATTTCTTTGTGGCGGCCACCTTGCAGGATGTTATGCGTCGTTATAAAAAGAAGTATTCAGATTTTACTATGTTCAGTGATATCATTGCCGTGCAGTTGAATGATACCCATCCGGCCATTGCCATTCCTGAACTGATGCGCCTGCTTCTTGATATCGAGGGTCTGAGCTGGGAAAAGGCCTGGGATGTCTCTACCAAGACCTTTGCCTATACCAATCATACCCTCATGCCCGAAGCCTTGGAAAAATGGCATGTGGGGCTGCTGGAAGAGGTGCTGCCCAGACATCTGGAGATCATTTATGAGATCAATCGGCATTTTCTGGAGTTGGTTGCCTTGGCCTATCCTGGTGATATCGGTAGGCTGCGTGCCATGTCCATTATTGAGGAGGGCGAGGAAAAAAAAGTGTGCATGGCCCATCTGGCCATCGTGGGGAGTCATTCGGTAAATGGGGTTGCAAAACTGCATACCCGTTTGTTGAAGGAGAAGGTCTTTAAGGCTTTCCATCAGTTCTTTCCAGGTAAGTTTAATTCCAAGACTAACGGCATTACCCCGCGGCGCTGGCTGCTTAAGGCCAATCCCAGGCTTGCTGATCTGCTTATCAACAAGATCGGCCCTGGATGGATTACGGATCTCAAGCAGCTGCGGGGGTTGGAACCATGGGCTGATGATATGGAGTTTCTGGGAGAATGGCAGGCAATTAAACGTGCCAACAAAGAGCGCTTAGCGGCTCTGATCCATAAAGAATGTGGTATTGAGGTGAATCTGGATTCCATGTTCGATATCCAGGTGAAGCGTATCCATGAATACAAACGGCAACTGTTGAATTGCCTTCATGTTATTACCCTGTATCATAAGATACTCCGGAGGCCTGATCTCGATCTTGCCCCAAGGACCGTTGTTTTTGCAGGTAAGGCCGCACCTACCTACTGGAAGGCCAAGCTGATTATCAAGCTGATCAACTCCATTGCCGAGGTTGTGAACAATGATCCACGGGTGGGAGTGCGTTTACGGGTTGTTTTTCTTCCCAATTATAATGTGTCACAGGCCGAGGTGATCATGCCTGCCGCCGATCTGTCCGAGCAGATCTCGACCGCCGGTACCGAGGCATCGGGCACAGGGAACATGAAGTTCTCGCTCAATGGAGCACTCACCATAGGAACCCTTGACGGGGCTAATATTGAAATCCTGGAAGAGGTGGGATCTGAAAATATCTTTATCTTCGGGATGACGGCAGAAGAGGCAGAGTTTGAGAAGTTGAATGTTAGTCGCACGCCTATGGCCATTTACCGTAATAACGAGAAGATCGCTCAAACCATTGACAGCATTCGGGACGGTTCTTTTAGCCGAGGTGATAAGGATTTGTTTCGCCCCCTTGTTGACAGTCTACTCGATCAGCACGACCCCTATCTTCTGCTTCTGGACTTTGAATCGTATCTTGCCTGTCAGGATCGGGTGAATACAGCCTTTCTTGATACTGTGGCCTGGAGCAGAATGTCTGTTTTGAATGTGGCGCGTATGGGGAAATTTTCTACTGATCGCACCATTAAACAATATGCCAAGGAAATCTGGGGGGTCCCGGTGGATGAGGAATAGTAAGAGGAGTTGATAGCTGGAGTTATTTTCTGCCGGCCCTGTTTTACAGGATGTGACTTGACCTTGGAGTGAATATCAGGTATTTAGAAGGCGTAGTAAAATAACCATGTTAATATGGTGGTTATTTTTGCAGAATGGAAACATTGTCAATGAAACATTGGTGCCAGTCAGTTGCATGATGTTGATTACAAGAGTGATAAAAAAAGGGTCACAAGTTGAATAACTTGTGACCCTTTGAATTTACTGGAGGCGGCGAGCGGATTTGAACCGCTGAATCATGGTTTTGCAGACCAGTGCCTTAGCCGCTTGGCTACGCCGCCTTTTTGAGCAGACTTAAATAAGCATGCGAGCCACTTTATACCACAGTTTGTTTTTTTGACAAGGGGAAAATGGGTATGGATATCGATTCACTGGCGCAGAAGAATAAGCAGGAGCTCTCTTGCTTCGAGCAGATACTGGGATATCGTTTTACTGATCTGCGTCTGTTGCAGAAGGCCCTGATTCATGCCTCCTTTGCCTTTGAGCATTCTTTTCCGGGTCAGAATAATGAAACTCTGGAGTTTCTGGGTGACGCGGTCCTCGATCTGGTTATCGGTCATACCCTCTTCAAATGTTTTCCTGAGATGCGCGAAGGGGAGTTGACCAAATTACGTTCCGCGCTTGTCAATGAGACCCATCTGGCTACCATGGCAAGAGATGTGGAACTGGGTAAATTCCTCTGTCTTGGCAAGGGTGAGGATGCCTCAAACGGCAGGAATAAATCATCCATCCTGTCCTGCGCTTATGAGGCGGTGGTCGGGGCTGTCTTTGAAGATGGCGGATACGAGACGGCGGAAGACTTTGTGTCTCGTTTTTTTATCCCGGCCTTTGATGTCAAGAGAGAGGAATTGTTGATCGCCGATGCTAAAAGCAGGTTGCAGGAGGTCTTGCAGGAACAGTTTAATGAGGCGCCGTTTTATCGGCTGGACATGGATGAGGGGCCGTCCCATCAGAAGCTGTTTACGGTATCAGTGATTTTTCGAGAGATTGTCTTTGGCACCGGTTCTGCCGGTTCCAAGAAAGAGGCGGAGCAGCGGGCTGCTGCCAGTGCCCTTGCTGATTATGATCTGATGATCTCACGTTTATGATAGGACTATTGTGTAATATGACTCAAGAATGGAGAAGATCGTGGATGGAGTGAAAAAAACCGGCCTGCGCCGTATCGTCAATGCCACGGGTTATTCCTTGTGCGGCTTGAGGGCTGCCTGGAGGACAGAGGCGGCATTTCGCCAGGAAGTTATTCTGGTGGTAATCCTGCTGCCTCTGGCATTTCTGCTGGGGAATAATGGAGTGGAACGAGCCCTGCTGCTCAGTGTCTGTATGGTGGTAGTGGTGGCTGAACTGTTGAACTCAGCGATTGAAGCTGTGGTTGATCGTATTGGCCCAGAGCATCATTCCCTGGCTGGGGCGGCAAAGGATATGGGGTCTGCTGCAGTTTTTGTCAGTCTTGTTATGGTGGTAATGGTGTGGGGTGTTCTTCTTTATGAGCGTTTTTGTTGATTTTTTTTGTAAGAGTGTTACGTCGGAATGAGTCAGATTATGGAAAACAATAAGCCTCTTGAACGCTCTTTTCTCAAGCGGACCATGGTGTATGTCCTGCATCCGAAGATGAACAGCATCCAGTTAACTCTGGTGATCTCTGTGCTCCTGGTTTTCTTCTATAATAATGGTTTTTGGGCAGAGATCCTGAAGATTGCGGCGAATTCTCAGCAAAATCGATTCTTTCTGGGATCCATATTCCTCCTTCTTGTGGCCTTTATCAATTGCTGTCTTTCCCTGGTCAGTTTTAAATATATTTTAAAACCCTCTCTGGTCCTGATTCTCTTGATAGCGACCTTGGCGGCCTATTTCACGAAAACCTATGGCATTATTATTGATCAGTCAATGATCAATAATATCCTGGCAGCAGATGTGGGGGCTGTCTCTGAACTGTTTAATATTAAGATGCTCTATTATGTTGTCGTGCTTGGTGCGATTCCATCTTTTCTGGTCCTGCGTGCTGAGATTCGATACAAGAGTTTTGTCAAAGAGCTGTTTATGGTGTTGGGAACCGTGCTCACCAGCATGGCGGTCATAGTTGTTGTCTTGGTGCTTTTTTATAAGGATTATATTTCATTGGGAAGAAATTATAATTATGTGCGGCATCTGGTTAATCCGGTCAGTTCTGTCTATGAAGTGGTCTCTTACGTCAAAAGGACAGTGACCAGTGGCAAGGTTGTGGTCAGGCCCATTGGTGAAGATGCACGAATGGAAAAAACGTGGCAGGAGAGAGGCAGAAAAAATCTGGTGATCCTGGTGGTAGGTGAGGCGGCACGAGCCCGTAATTTTTCAGTGAATGGGTATGATAGAAAAACCAACCCGTTCCTGGAAAAAGAGGATATCCTGAGTTTTACCAATGCCTATTCTTGCGGGACGGTTTCCTCCACCTCTGTGCCCTGCATGTTCTCTCATTTTGATCGGAGCTCTTTCAGTGATACCAAGGGAGAGCGTCACGAGGGACTCTTGGATGTCTTTTCACATGCGGGAGTACAGGTTTTATGGCGGGAAAATAATTCAGGCTGCAGAGGGGTGTGTAGCCGGGTGGAGACGGAAGTTTTGACAGATCTGCTGGATGACGATTTCTGCTCTTCGGGGGAGTGCCAGGATATGATTCTATTGCAGGGGCTGCAGCAATATATCAATCGAGCAGGAAAGGATACCTTTATTGTCCTCCACCAGAAAGGGAGTTATGGGCCGGGGTATTATCGGAGGTCGCCTCCTGAATTTAAAACCTTTCTTCCAGAATGTACTACGAATCAGCTTCAAGAATGTCGGACCGAGGAACTGATCAATGCTTATGACAACACGATTCTTTATACCGATTATTTTCTGGATCAGGTTATTAATCTCCTGAAGAAAAATAGTGTACAGTTTAATACCGCCATGCTCTATCTCTCTGATTATGGTGAGTCACTGGGAGAAAAGAATATTTACCTTCATGGGCTACCCTATGTGATTGCTCCCGATGAGCAGAAACATATCCCTTTTATCCTCTGGTTTTCAGATGCTTTCTTTGAGAACAATAGTCTGGACAAAAATTGTCTGCAAAGAAAGGTTGATGACAATCTTTCTCATGATAATCTGTTCCATTCCGCCCTGGGTCTGATGGGGATCAAAACGGCAATGTATGAGAAAGATCTGGATATCTTTGCCGGCTGTAAGCAATAGCTTTTTTCCTTTCGTGTTTTTTTGAATATGCCTCTTGTTATTCCTGTTTTTATTCCCCATCAGGGTTGTCCGCGGCAGTGTCTTTTTTGTAATCAGCACTCGATCACTGGTGAGGACGACCATCGGGAGAAAGTCGCCTCGGTGGCGGCAACCATCAGGGAATGGCTTTCTCGTCCTCGACGTCAGCCACAGGTGCAGGTGGCGTTCTTCGGAGGCTCATTTACCTGTCTGCCCAGAGAGCGTCAAGAAGAATTGTTGGCGGAAGTCCAACCATTTTTGGCATCTGGTCAGGTGGATGTAATCAGACTCTCGACCCGCCCTGATTGTGTGAACAGGGAGGTGTGCTCTTTTCTTCTGTCTCGGGGGGTGCGTATTGTTGAACTGGGTGTGCAGTCCCTGGATGATCTTGTCCTTCAGGCATCCAGACGTGGTCATGATGCGGATAGTTCCAGGCGGGCCATTGCTCTCTTGCAGGAGGCGGGGATGGAGGTCGGGATTCAACTGTTGCCGGGCCTCCCGCTGGAGACGACGGCTTCCTTTCTGCGGACGGTAAAGGAGGTGGTTGCCCTTGCTCCTGCCTTTGTGCGTTTATATCCGGTCCTGGTCGTTGAGCATTCAGGGCTTGCGGAAATGTACCGGCGGGGTGATTATCAGCCGTTGTCCATGAATCGGGCCATTGCCTTGAGCTGTAGGGCCAAGAGCCTGCTTGCGGCGGCGGCAATCCGGGTGGTGCGCATTGGTCTGCAACCCTCACCTGCGCTGGAGCGCGAGTTGCTGGCCGGGCCGTATCACCCTGCCTTCGGGGAACTGGTTGCGAGCAGGATATGGTTGCAGAGAATTCGTCCCCTGCTGGCTTCATGCCCACAAGGAAAAAGGGTGACGGTACGGATTTCCCCCCGTGATCTCTCGGCAGTTGTAGGGATGAAACGATTAAATATACAGAGGTTTGAGCAGTTGGGATTTGCCGACAGGTTGGAACTTATAACGGATGTGAATATGAAACGAGGAACATTGGTCTATGCTGTCAGTTAATCATTTGGATGTCCGTTTTGGCGAGAAACACCTCTTTAAGGATATCTCTCAGCGGGTCCATGCCGGTGACCGGGTCGGCCTGGTCGGGGTCAACGGGGCCGGCAAATCAACCCTGCTCAAGATCATGGCCGGAGTTTCTGCCTGTGATGACGGGGTGATTACCAAATCCAAACATTTTTCCGTGGGCTATCTACCTCAGGAGAGTAGCGCCTTGGTCTCGGATAACACCTTGTATCAGGAGGCAGAGAGTGCCTTTGATGAAATTCTGACCCTGCAGCAGGAGGCGGAGTTCCTCCATGATCAGTTGGCGGAGATGACTGACCATAATTCTGAACTCTTTAATGCCATGATTGAGCGGCAGGGGGAGTTGCAGCATCAACTGGAAGGGCATGATGTCTATACCATTCGGGCCAGGGTGGAAAAAGTACTGTTGGGCCTCGGCTTTAAGCAGACGGACATGGATGCTCCGGTGACCAGTTTTTCCGGAGGTTGGGTCATGCGCCTGATGCTGGCCAAAATGCTGCTGGTGTCGCCTTCGCTGCTGCTCCTTGATGAACCGACCAATCATCTTGATCTGGAATCTCTGACCTGGGTGGAGGATTTTTTTCGCTCCTGTCAGGGGGCGATGGTGATTATTTCCCATGACCGGACCTTCCTTGACAAGATAACCAAGACAACCTGGGAGTTGAGTATGGGCAGGCTGTCGGTATATAAAGGAAACTACTCCTATTATATCAAGGAAAAGGCAGAGCGGCGGATTATTGAAAAGGGGGCCTATGATAATCAGCAGGCCAAGATCAAGCAGACCATGCGTTTTGTTGAGCGTTTCCGGGCCAAATCCACCAAGGCCAAACAGGTGCAGAGCCGAGTGAAGCAGCTTGACAAGATAGACATGATTGAGCTCTCCGACGATGAACAGCAGATTCGATTCACCTTTCCTCCCGCCCCCCCCTCTGGTCGTGATGTGCTGCAGATCGAGGGCTTGAGCAAAAGCTATCAGGGACGACAGATCTTCTCTGATGTGAACCTGCAGCTGCAGCGGGGGGACAAGGTGGCAGTGGTTGGGGTTAATGGTGCTGGTAAGTCAACTCTGGTCAAGATCATCGGTGGTCAGCTGGAGTATGACGCGGGGGAGATCAAGCTGGGCCATAATGTACAGCTTTCCTATTTTGGCCAGCATCAGGCCCAGGAGTTGTCTCCCACTCTCTCTGCCTTGGAGACTATGGCTTTGAGTGGAGCCGATCTGACCATCACCAGGGTGCGTTCTTTGCTGGGGGCCTTTCTCTTCAGGGGGGAGGAGGTAGACAAGAAGGTGGCAGTGCTTTCCGGAGGTGAAAAGAGTCGCTTGGCCTTGGCCAAGATGATCGCCAAACCCGCTAATCTGATGCTTCTTGATGAGCCGACCAACCATCTGGATATAAGTTCCCAGGAGGTGCTGCAGGAGGCCATGGCCCAGTATGATGGCTGTATCGTTGTGGTCTCGCATAACCGCTATTTCCTCGACAGTTTCATCAATAAGGTGTTGCTGGTCAAAGATGGTCAGGTGGCCCTCTATGAGGGGAATGTGACCGAATATCTGCGCAAGGCAGCCCTGGAAGACGAGGAAAAGAAGAGCCCTGTACTTGAGACTATAGTGTCTGCCGATGCAAGCGGCGTTGAACATTCGCGGGAATCGAAGAAGGAAAAGCGGCAGCAGGAGGCCCAGGAACGCAAGGAGCGTGGCCGGAAGCTTGCACCTTGGAAAAAGAAGGAAGAAGAGGCGGAAAAACAGGTTGCAAGCCTGGAGGTTCGCAAGGAAGAACTGGAGGCCCTGATGGCCAATCCTGACCTCTATAGTGATGAGGAGGCCTGGGCCAGGACCAGCAAGGAGTACGATCAATGTAAAAGTCATCTTGAGCGTTGGTATTCTCAATGGGAAGAGGCGCAGGAGGAGATTGAGGCCATTGAGGCTGATTGACCCTCTGAGCTCTGTTACGAAAACAAGCCTTTTCTCTTTTCCTCGGCCATTATTTTTATCTGCCGAGATTCGTTGCTAATCAGAAACGGGAGTGAAGCGTATGAAAAAACTGATAGTGGCTGTTCTTGCATGGAATGTAATCAGTGCTGTAAATGCACTGGCATGTACGACCCTGCTCGTTACCAAGGAAGCATCGAAGGATGGTTCGGTAATGGTTGGACATTCCGACGATAGTGAGCTCTTTGATCAGCGTTTGGTGCAAGTTCCTGCTGCCGACCATAAGCCAGGTTCGCTCCGGCCTGTCTATTATGATGCGTCGGCAATTGGGGACAAACCTCAGTATCATACGTATGAACTCCGCCGCTATGTCGGTACCGATCGGGGCCCTGTCTATGATGAACCTGATCGTCCTCAAAGTATTCCTCTCGGCTATATTCCACAGGTTGAACATACCTATTCCTATTTTGAGGGTTCGTATGCCATTATGAATGAACATCAGGTGATGTTCGGCGAATGTACCGATGGCACCAAGTTGCAACCAGACCCGGTTCCGGGCAAGCTTATTTTCTACAGTGCGGAGTTAAGCCGTGTGGCTGCCGAACGGTGCACAACGGCCAGGCAGGCGGTTGAGTTGATTGGCTCTCTTATAGAAACCTACGGCTACTATGGAACCGGCGAAACTCTACCCATTGGCGACACCAAGGAGGGATGGGTCATAGAAATGGCTCCCAGTCCGGAAGGGACGGGTGGGCTTTGGGTGGCCAAAAAAGTTCCAGAGGGAGAAGTGTTTTTTGCCGCCAATGAACTGCGTATCCGGGAAATTGACCCTGGTGATCCTAATACGCTTTACAGCAAGGACCTCCATGCAATAGCCCAGAAGCATGGATGGTGGAAGCCGGAGGATGGCAAACTTGATTGGCTACGGACAGTGAGCTTGGGTGAGTACAGTCATCCTTACTATTCGTTGCGGAGGGTGTGGCGACTGCAATCACGGGTTGCACCATCCAAGGCGCAATCACCCTGGGTCAAAAACGGTTTTACCAAGAAGTTTCCTTTTAGTATCAAACCGGACCAAAAGCTGAGTGCTCGTGATGTCATGGGTCTGTATCGTGATTATTACCAGGGTACCGAATTTGATCTATCGAAGGGGGTAACTGCAGGACCGTTCGGCAGCCCCTATCGTTATCCTGGTCCCATGGATGCAGGTGGAAGCGATACCGGCGATCCGAATGCCAAATTGAAAGGTGGATGGGAACGGCCGATTTCTATTTTCCGTTGTGGATTCAGTTATATCTGTCAGGCCCGCGACTGGCTGCCCGATCCCATTGGCGGTCTGCTCTGGTTTGGCCCGGATGAACCGATGAGCACTGCCTATGTCCCATTTTATGTGGGGGTTACGCGTATTGCCAAACCCTATTATACTGTTGATACAACTGCCTTCAGTCAGGATAGTGCCTGGTGGGCGTTTAATTTCGTGGCCAATTGGGCCGGCTTGAAATACAGTTATATTATTAAGGATATACAGCAAAAACAGGACGAGATCGAGTTGGCAGCCTTGTTTTCAATCGAGGAAATGGATAAACAGGCTGTGGCCCTGTATAAACAGGATCCCGCTAAGGTCCCGCCTTTGCTCACCGAATATTGTGAGACCCAGGCCAATCAGGTTGTGAAGGATTGGTGGAAGCTGGCCTGGGAACTCGTTGCCCGATATGATGACGGGTATGTCAATGCTCCGGAGAAAATGGCACAGGAAGTAGGCTATCCAAAAGAGTGGTATGAAAAGTCAGAATGGTCGAATGGACCTAAATCATACAAGAAATTGAAAAGTATTGAGCGATGATCCTCTGCTCGGGGGCTGTTTCAGAGTATCGAAATAGCTAGCCCCTGAATAATCGTTCTAAATCTGGGTCTTTTGCAAAAATCATAACAGCTATATATCATTCTGACTGGCAGGGAGAGCTGTTTCTCCATGTTGAATTTCAGGAAACATTATTAAGATCTCTTTCGTTGATTAAGATGACAAGATTATAGATTTCAAGATTTTTTCAAGAAGTGATCTGGCCTTTTATGGGCAAGGCCGTTTTGAGGGCCATGCACTCTCCCCCCCCTTTCCCTCCGTAAATTTCGCACCGCCTGTTGTGATGATATTTTTTCTTGTCATGATCCCGCAGGCGGTTTTTTTTTGTGGATGAAAAAAGTGCGTGCGTGTAGAAAATGGCAACTATCTCTCTAAGATATAATCAACCTGTTTTGCACCTTAAAGTCGAGGAAAACTCATCGTGAAGCGACTCGTCCTCCCTGTTACTGGTGGCGTTTTCTACCTGGATTCAATTACCGATCCAGGCCTTTGCTGCTGAATCCGCCCACGGTAGCAATCTGGATCTTACCACCCATGGTATCGGCTATGCCTCCCCGGCCATTTTTGTCGTGGCCTATCTTCTGATCATGGGTGAGGAGTTCATTAATCTCCGCAAATAAAAGCCGGTGCTACTGGCTGCCGGCCTAATCTGGGGGATGATCGGGTATCTCTATACCGCCCATGGCTTGCCCCATGTTCTCGAAGAAGCTGTTCGTCACAATATCCTGGAATATGCAGAGCTCTTTCTCTTCCTGTTGACCATCTGCACGGCGGTGAGCTTTCATAACTTTCTGAACTTGCCGCCCATGATGGGTATGATGACCGGTCTTGCCTATCTGAAGTTTTTTGGTTTCTATCTCAAGAATACCCATAAGAAGGCGGGTGAGTCCATCAGAAAACGAAACTCGGACGCGAATGAACAGCTTGGTGATACTGTCGCTTTTGATGTTTTTAAGCATATTGCCCCGGCTGAGTGGGATACCTTAATGTTCTTCTACGGTGTTATCCTCTGCGTCGGTGGTCTCGGTTTCATCGGCTATCTGGCTCTGGCTTCGCAGACCATGTACACTGGATGGGGTGCCACCTCGGCCAATATTACGGTGGGTATTTTGTCAGCTATTGTTGATAATATCCCGGTGATGTTTGCTGTGCTCACCATGATGCCGGATATGTCTGAAGGCCAGTGGCTACTGGTCACCATGACCGCCGGTGTCGGCGGAAGCTTGCTCTCTATTGGTTCCGCGGCCGGGGTCGGCCTTATGGGGCAGGCCCGAGGCATGTACACCTTATTTGGTCATCTGAAATGGACCCCGGTGATTGCCCTTGGATATGCTGCCAGCATCTATGTCCATTTCCTGATTAACAGCAGACTGTTTGTTCGGTAAGTTGTTGTCAAAAAAATAACGGTAACATTGCAGCACCGTAACATTCCCCTAACCGGTGCCAGGTTGAACTTTTGACTTCTGAACTGTGTTAAAAAAAACTTGCCTCTTTTTCACATTTCGGAGTAGTTTGTTTTGTCTGATGCTCTCAATGACTGCAGTTTTTTTTCAGCGTTTCCCGGGTTGATAATACTGAAGGTACCGGGGATAAAGGGCAAGAGTGTTTTTTGTTCAGGAATTATGATTTTCATAGTTAGACCTTTCAGATTGTTTTTCTGTGCTGGCTTTTCTTCATGAAGAATTTTTCAGAAAGATGTCAGTTGGTCTGTATGATTTCTTGTGGTATCAGGAAAAATAGTACCTTCTTTGGAAGCAAGTACTGATCATGTTGTAACTCACTGCGGGTGTAATATCTGCATACCCTGTTCACGTCTTCGTACATGGAATTTATTATGAAAATTTATTTATTGTCTCGTCTCTCTTTCGTCTCTGTCTTTTTTTCTTTATTGTTGTCTTTTACGACGGCTCATGCTGTCGAGAAGCATTCTGTGGTAGCCTTTCTACCTTTTACGGTGAATGCTTCGAAGGATATGTCCTATCTTCGTGATGGCTTGGGCGAGATGCTCGCCAGTCGTTTGTCTGCCGAGGCCGGTGTTGTGGCTGTTGATAAAAGAACAGTGGATGCCGTTCTGGGTACTGGGGGCAAGCCTGACCCGAAGCAGTTGGAAGTTCTGGCTGCAAAGATGGGGGCGGATTATCTTCTCTATGGGAGTGTTACCTCTCTTGGCGGGGGAATGAGTTTTGATGCCCGGGTATATTCAGTGGCAGCAAAGAGCAGTGAAACCTTTTACGCTACGGCTGCCAAGGAAGGGGACGTGATGACGGCCATTGATGGCCTCGCCTGGGGGGTTCTGGAAAAAACCTTCGGGAAAAAACGACCAGGCAGTGTCGCTGTTCCGCAGGCTGCTGTTGGTAGTGCGGAGTCAGCGGCCCTGCAGACAGCCCATCCGGATCGTACCTTCAGGGCCACAGCCGGTTTTGGGAATTCGTCTCTGCTTTGGAGTGAAGGGGCCAGCCAATTTTTCAAGACCCGCAATGTGCCGTTATCGTTGGAAGGAATCGCCATCGGTGATGTCGATGGCGATGGCGTAATGGAGGTGGTTATGGCTGATCGAGAGAAAGTGGTGGTCTATAAACTAAATGCGGGACGTCTTGCAGAGTTTGCCCAGATTAAACTCCTTGTCCGTTATAAGATTCATGCGGTGAATGTGGCCGACCTGAATGGGAATGGCAAGGCGGAGATCTACATCAGCGCCGCTGATACTGCTATGCCTGGTTCAATGGGTGTGGAATGGGACGGGAAGGAGATGGTAACCCTTTTTGAAGACGCCCGCTATTATATCCGTCCGGTCAAGGTGCCAGGACTCGGTGTGGTTCTGGCTGGACAGAAGGCCGGATCTGAGGGTGTGGCCATTAGTGGTCCCATCTATATCCTGACCCGCGATGGTGCTCAACTTGTTGGAGAGGAACGTCTTCCCGTGCCTTCCGGGGTGAATCTCTTTAATTTTTCGTTTGCGGATCTTGACGGTGATGGCGAGTGGGAGGTTGTGGCTCTTGATCAGTGGAATAAATTGCTGGTGATGAAACAGAGCGGCAAGCTGCTGTGGAAGAGTGAAGAGCGTTATGGCGCCACCAAACGTTATATTGGTGGAAAATCCGCCATGCAGATGACGCAGCAGACCGGTGCCAGAAGGGGTGCGACTAAGATGGTTGATGGTTCGACGGATATTCTTTTTGAGGAAGTGTATATCCCTTCACGGATACTGGTGACTGATGTTGACGGGGATGGTATTGATGACATAATAGTGAATGCCAATACGGCCACATGGACAAGTCTGGTCCGCAGTAGTCAGGTTTTTCAGTCGGGGACTATGCTCGGGCTGAAGTGGAATGGTGTGGGGCTCCAGGAGCTCTGGCGGACCAGAAAGGTTGGTGGATATGTGGTCGATTATGATGCCCGTTCCAATCATCTTCCGCTGAAGGATGGTGTTGAAGAGCTGTCTGTCGGTGTAGTTGCCCAAGGGAGTCTTGGTGATCTGCTGACAGCCGATGAATCGATGCTGCTGGTTTATCCTCTGCAGTTTAAGGCACAGGAACAGTAAACTGTATTGATTGTTTTTTTGTAATTATAGACTTACTTTTTTATAAAAAGCTCAGGAGTTAACGTGACGGAAAAAATAGATAATCCTCTTTGGATGTCCGGAAATGAGGCCATTGCCCTGGCAGCGTATGAGGCTGGGGTCAAGGTTGCGTCCGGCTATCCCGGCACCCCATCTACTGAGATTCTTGAGAATCTTTCGCGCTATGAGGGTGTGTATACCGAGTGGGCGCCCAATGAAAAAGTCGGCCTTGAAGTGGCAATCGGTGCCTCTTTTGCAGGCGTCCGAGCCCTGGCCACCATGAAACATGTGGGGCTGAACGTGGCTGCTGATCCCCTCTTTACCGCCTCCTATACCGGAGTACGGGGAGGATTAGTAGTGATAGTGGCCGATGATCCTGAAATGCATTCTTCCCAGAATGAGCAGGACAGCCGGAATTATGCCTTCGCCGCCAAGCTGCCCATGCTGGAGCCATCTGATCCTGCGGAAGCCAAGGAACTGCTGAAACTGGCTTTTGCTATCAGCGAGGAGTATGATACCCCGGTCCTTTTTCGAATCACGACTCGCATTGCTCATGTCAAAGGGGTGATCACAAAAGGGGAGATGCTGAGCTCTTTAGTCACCCCTGGAATTGAAAAGATGCCGGCCAAGTTTGTCATGCTGCCTGGTAATGCCCGTGCTCGTCGGGTGGTAGTGGAAGAACGAATGCGCCTTCTGCGTGAGATGGCTGAGAACGCACCGTTTAACGTGGTGGAAGCGGGTGATTCCCGCCGTGGTTTTATTACCTCCAGTGTCTCCTACCTCTATGTAAAAGCTTCCTTTCCCGACGCAGCTGTACTCAAACTTGGTATGTGCTGGCCCCTGCCGGAACTTATGATTCGTGATTTCGCCAAGAGCGTTGATCAGTTGTATGTTGTGGAAGAACTCGATCCTTTTCTGGAGCTGCATATCAGGGCTATGGGGATTGCCTGTCATGGGAAGGATCTGATTCCCAGCCAGGGAGAGCTGAACACCGCCATTGTTCGTAAAGCCATTGACCCCACCTCAGTTGCTGAACTTTTCGCACCGGTGGCACTGCCCATGCGTCCGCCCAATATGTGTGCAGGCTGTCCGCATCGGGGCATCTTTTACAACCTGTCGCGGATGAAGGTTTTTGTCTCAGGAGATATCGGCTGCTATACCCTGGGTTTTCTGCCGCCCCTTTCGGCTATGGACTCCTGCGTCTGTATGGGAGCATCGGTGGGGATTGCCCACGGTATGGCAAAGGCCCTCGGTGATGATGCTAAGGGGAAGGTTGTGTCGGTTATTGGTGACTCCACTTTTATCCATACCGGTTTGTCCGGCCTGATCAATACCGTTTATAATGGTTCCAGTTCCTTGTTGATCATTCTCGATAACCGAATCACGGCTATGACTGGTCAGCAGAACAACCCTGCTTCCGGGTGTAATATTAAAGGTGAGGCGGCCAACGCCATTGATCTTGAAGCCCTGTGTCGGGCGGTCGGGGTCAAACATGTGGATGTTGTTAATCCCCATGATATCAATGGTTGTCGTAAGGTTCTTAATAAGGCACTGGAATGTGATGAGGTCTCGGTGGTGATTGCCAGGGCACCTTGTGTGCTCTTGCCCGAGATGAAAAAGGCCGCAAATATTCCTTATCGTACCCTGGTGGCCAGTTGCACTGGTTGTATGGCCTGTGTTCGGCTTGGCTGCCCTGCTATCAGTTGGAACCCCGTGAGTCCTGAAAAGGCAAAATCTCTTGGGTACAAAGAAAAGCAGAAAGGTTTTGCCTTGATTAATGAGGTGCAGTGTAACGGTTGCGGCCAGTGTCAGGCGCTCTGTAAATTCGACGCCATCGTCAGGCAGGAGGCATAGGAATGGGAGCGCAAGGAAATATTCTTTTTTCGGGTGTTGGCGGCCAGGGAATTCTGCTGGCAAGTGAGATCATGGCCTATGCCCTACTGGCGGCAGGGTATGACGCCAAAAAAAGTGAAGTGCATGGCATGGCCCAACGTGGCGGTTCGGTCACGGCCCAGTTGCGCTATGGTGATAAGGTCTATTCCCCTTTGATTGAGCCGGGTCGGGCCGACATCCAAGTGGCCTTTGAGATGATGGAGGCCGTTCGCTATCTGCCCTATCTCCATAAAGGGAGCACGGTGATCGTTAATACCCAGAAGATTCTGCCGCCGTCAGTGGCCACCGGTCAGACCAGCTATCCGGAAAATGTACTTGATCATATCACAGCACTTGGGATCAGGGTGGTGCTGGTTGATGCCTTCGATCTGGCGCGGGAAGTGGGTGAGGTACGAACCGCCAACGTGGTGATGGTGGGTGCAGTTTCCACTTTCCTGCCCATGGACGCTTCGGTCTATGAAGGGATTATCAGCGCCCGGGTACCGGCACGATTCCGCGATGTAAATCTGCAGGCCTTTGCCGCTGGCAGAAAGGTCAGCCAGTAACTTTTACTTAGCCATCTTCTTGATGACTTTTGACATGATTATCATGGATGAGGAGTAGGTGATGACAACCCTCTATTGGGAAGAAGAAATTGAGACTCTGCCTCGGGTCGGACTTGAGTCTATTCAATTGACCCGGCTGAAGCATCTGGTGGCCCGTGTCTATGCTACGGTTGCACCCTATCGGGTCAAGATGGATGCAGCCGGGATTAAACCCGCCGACATTCAGAGTCTTGCTGATCTGCAGAAACTGCCTTTTACGGTCAAGGATGACCTGCGGGACAACTATCCTTTTGGACTTTTTACCGTTCCCATGGATCAAGTGGTGCGGGTGCACGCTTCATCCGGTACCACTGGTAAACCGACCGTGGTCGGCTACACCAAAAAGGATATTGAGACCTGGGCCGGGGTTATGGCCCGTGCCTTGACCTGTGCCGGGGCTACTCGCCGGGATATGATCCATAATGCCTATGGTTATGGTCTGTTTACCGGCGGTCTTGGTGCCCATTACGGGGTTGAACGACTGGGGGCCACAGTTATACCTGTGTCCGGCGGTAACACCAAACGGCAGATTACCATCATGCAGGATTTTGGTTCCACTGTCCTTCTTGCCACCCCTTCCTATGCCCTCAATCTGGCCGATGCCATGCAAGAGCTGGGAGTTGATCCCAAAAGCTTGTCCCTACGCGTGGGAATCTTTGGTGCTGAACCCTGGAGTGAAAACATGCGCGATGAAGTGGAGCGCAAACTCAATATCAAAGCTGTAGATATTTACGGTCTTTCCGAGGTGATGGGTCCAGGAGTTGCCATGCAGTGTCTGGAGACGGGTCGTGGCATGCACATCTTTGAAGATCACTTCCTGCCTGAGATCATCGATCCCGATACTGGTGAAGTCCTGCCGCCGGGCGAGCAGGGAGAACTGGTGTTCACCACTCTGACCAAAGAGGCTTTTCCTTTGATCCGCTATCGGACCAAAGATATCTCCCAGCTCAATTATGAGAGGTGTGCCTGTGGCCGAACCATGGTCCGTATGGAAAAGATCACCGGCCGTACCGATGACATGCTGATCATCCGTGGAGTGAACGTATTCCCTTCTCAAGTGGAGCATGTGCTCATGGGAGTTGAGGGAGTGGAGCCCCACTATCAGATTGTGGTGAACCGGGAAGGCAATATGGACACCATGGCCGTAAATGTCGAGGTCAGTGAGGTCCTGTTCTCTGATGAGGTGAAGAACCTTGAGAAATTGACCCGTAAGATTCAGGCTGATATCAAGGATTTGCTTGGTGTAACCTGTAAAGTACAATTGGTGGAGCCCCGAACCATTCAGCGCAGTGAGGGCAAAGCGCAGAGGGTTATTGATAATCGGAAAATTTAAGGCACTCGGTTTGTTGAGTCTGTAGTTCTTTTAGGCTGTTAACTAAGCCCTTACAGGATATCCACCTTTTCAAAATCCAGGAGGATTTGTCATGCGTGTAGAACAGATTGCTGTTTTTTTGGAGAATAAATCTGGCCGACTGGCAGAGATCACTGCAACGCTTGCCGATAATGGCGTTAATATCCGGGCATTGTCTGTAGCTGATACCGCTGACTTTGGTATCCTGCGGTTAATCGTTGATGATGTGGCAAAAGCCAAAAAGGTTTTGAAGGCAAATGGCTTTACGGTTGGGATTACTAATGTTATTGCAGTTGAGGTGGCTGACCGTAGTGGTGGCCTGGCGAAAGTTTTAAAGACCATTGAAAAGGCCGGTCTGAATGTTGAGTATATGTATGCTTTTGTTAATAGAAGTGGGGAAAATGCGGTGCTGATCTTCCGTTTTGATGAGACGGATCGGGCCATTGCCGCATTGCAGCAGGACGGATTCACGATTTTGAGCGGGGCCCAGATCTGCGCCCTGTAAAGTAAGATGGATGGGGAAACAACTTCCCATCCGGATAACAAAGCAAACTATGAAAAGGGGAAACGTATGAAAAAAATGGTATCAAAAGTTATGATGGGGGCCGCGGCCTTGAGTCTGATGCTGGCCCCTGCTGCCTGGGCTGAGAATATCAAGGTGGGAGCGATTCTGGCGGTAACCGGTCCCGCATCCTTTTTGGGTGGTCCGGAGGCCAGAACTCTGGAAATGATAGTGGCTGACATCAATGCCAAGGGTGGAATCAATGGGAATCCTGTTGAGCTGATTATTAAAGATTCAGCGGCGAATCCTGAGAAAGCTGTTTCTTTTGCCAAGCAGCTGATTGAGGAAGATAAGGTTCTTGCCATTGTTGGGCCTTCCACCAGTGGTGAGACCATGCAGATCAAGAAGATTGCCGAGGATGGCAAAACTCCGCTTCTTTCCTGTGCTGCCGCCGAGGTGATTGTTGATCCGGTCGCTTCATATGTGTTCAAGACCCCCCAGAAAGACTCCGATGCCGTGAAGATGATCTACAAGGAGATGAATAAACTTGGGTTGTTTAATGTTGCGGTTCTGGCCGATAATACCGGATTTGGCAAGGCCGGTGCCGAGCAGTTGGCAAAAATTGCCCCTGAGTTCGGGATCAAAATTGTCGAAAAAGAGAGTTATGACACAAAAGATAGTGATCTGACGGCGCCAGTCGCCAAGATCAAGGCCAACAAAGATGTACAGGCCGTTATCAACTGGTCGGTTGCACCTGCTCAATCTATCGTGGTGAAGAATATTCGTCAGGCAGGGTGGAATGTCCCCATTTTCCAGAGTCATGGTTTTGGTAATATCAAGTTTGTTGAGGTTGCCGGTGCCGCTGCTGAAGGTGTTATTTTCCCTGCGGGTCGTCTGTTGATTGCCGCTGACCTGCCCGCTGATAATCCTCAGAAAGAGTTGCTGACTCAGTATAAAAAGAACTATGAAGCAAAGTATAAAGAAAATGTCTCCACCTTTGGTGGTCATGCCTATGATGCCATGGTGATCCTTGAGGCAGCGGTTAAGGTCGGAGGTAATGACCGGGCTAAAGTACGTGCAGCCATTGAGGGACTCCAGAATCTCCCTGGAACCGCCGGCGTCTTTTCTTTCTCTGCCAAGGATCATAATGGGTTGACCATTGATGCCTTCCAGATGATGACCGTAAAAAATGGCAAGTTTGTTGCTTATAGCGGAAAATAAGTGCCCGATACGGGCTGGGAGATTGTTTCCCGGCCCTTTTTTAATACCGCCATTCTTCAGTCTTTTGTCTGATTCTCCGATCGGCCCTCGTATCTTTTTATGACCACTGAGCTTTTTGTCCAGTATCTCTTTGCCGGAATTACCTACGGCAGTATTTATGCCATTGTCGCCATCGGCTTTAATATTATTTATAACACCACGGGTATTATTAACTTTGCCCAAGGTGAGTTTGTCATGCTGGGGGGGATGATCTCCGTCAGCCTGCTGCCCTACATGCCACTGCCTCTTGCCATTGGACTGGCGGTACTTATTACCATGGTGGTTGGAGCATTGATTGAGATTGTCTTCATTCGCTGGCTTACAAGTCCATCGGTGTTGCGGATGATCATTATCACCATCGGCATCTCCATTCTGACGCGCGAGGCGGCAGTGCATATCTGGGGAGAAAATATCCGCTCGCTTCCCTATTTTGCAGGCAATGAGATCACCACCATTGGAGTTCTGGGGGCAAGAATTTCTCCACAGGTACTTTGGGTGGTTGGAGTCTGTGGGGTGATGGTTTGTACCTTGCATCTCTTTTTTAAAATGACATCGGTCGGTCGGGAGATGCGTGCCTGCGCAGCCAATCGGACAGCGGCAATTCTCTGCGGAATCAATCCCCGGAATATGGTGACACTCTCTTTTGTCCTCAGCGCCGGTATGGGGGCGCTGGCGGGTTGTGTCATGTCACCTATCACCTATACCCAGTATGATATCGGTACCGGACTGGCCATTAAAGGATTTACCGTGGCCATCCTTGGGGGTTTAGGAAATTCGGGCGGGGCGGTGGCGGCTGGTCTGTTGCTGGGGATTATCGAGGCTTTTTCGGTTTCTGTTGTTCCCCTTGCCTTTAAGGATGCCATTTCCATCGCCATTCTCCTGGTGATCCTTTTTGTTCGGCCGCATGGGATTTTTGGCTCCGGCGAAGCGGCCAGATTGAAGGCTTTTTAAGAAAAGATGAAGAGAATATCTTGTCATCTCCTTGTTTCAAGTACGGGGCAGGTCCATTCATGAAAAGGCTGCTTGCAATCCTCCCCCTGCTGATTGTTGTGGTGCTGATTCAGTTATTGACCACCTGGACCGGTACGCAGTTTTACCTGACGCAGATGACCATGGCTGCCTATTATTCGCTATTGATCATCGGACTTTGTGTCCTCATGGGGTATGCGGGGCAGATATCGCTGGGCCATGCCGGTTTTTTTGCCATTGGCGGCTATCTTTCGGCCGCGCTGACCACCCGCAATCTTATGCCCTATGGGGAAGAGAATGGTTGGTGCGGCTCCTTGATGCAGGCGGTCTCCTGCAGTCAGGGAAAGATATGTATGGGGCTGACCTCCTGGTGGTTTGGCCCTGGGCCGCTGCCATCTTTGCGGTTCTGATTGCGGCCCTGATTGCCGTCCTGATCGGCATCCCGGTGTTGAAACTGAAGGGCCATTATCTGGCCATGGCCACCTTGGGGTTTGGAATTATCATCTATCGCCTGGTCCTGGCCACCCCCTGGTTTGGGGAGGCGGACGGGATATCCGGGGTCCCTCCTTTTGAGTTGCTGCCGGGGTTAGTGGTTCGAGGAGATATCTCAGGGCGGGTGCAGAACTACTATATTGCCTGGGGTATGCTCATATTTGGTTTGTTTCTCTTGCTTAATTTGATTCATTCCAGGATTGGCAGGGCCTTGAGGGCGATTCATGGTTCTGAGGACGCCGCAGATGCTATGGGGGTGAATATCTCCCGTTTTAAACTGCAGACCTTCGTTCTCTCTGCTGTTTTTGCCGCCATTGCCGGGATTCTACTCACGCATTTTAATGGTGGAATAGGCCCTTCTGAGGCCGGGGTGATGAAGTCAGTCCGCTATGTGGCCATTGTGGCGGTGGGCGGTATGGCCCATCTCTGGGGAGCCCTGATCATGGGGGTACTGCTTAATTTCCTGTCTCTGCGGGGTGTCTTTGGTTCCTATGATGACGCGGTGTTCGGTCTGATTTTAATCCTGATCATGCTCTTTGCTCCCAATGGTATTTTGACTCTTCTTCCTCGAAAAAAAGAACAGGCGCCAATGCAGGCAGCGCCGAAGGATGAGGAGGCATAGGGACGGTATGGCGTTATTGGAGGTTGAAAATCTGCATCGCCGTTTTGGCGGATTGCATGCGGTCAGTGATGTGTCATTTCAGGTGGAGCCAGGTCAGATCAAGGCCGTAATTGGACCCAATGGGGCCGGTAAGACTACTCTGTTTAATCTGATCTCCGGTGCTCTGTCCCCAAGTTCCGGTGCTGTTCGCTTTCAGGGACTTGAAATCCAGGGGAAGCAGCCTCATGAAATCGCGGTTCGAGGTATGGCCAGAACTTACCAGAATATCAAAATGTTTTCCGGCATGACGGCCTTGGAAAATGTTATGGTTGGTCGTCATATCCAGGGCCGGGCCGGATTTTTGGCCTCCATGTTCCATGCGCCATGGACCTGGCCTGAGGAAAAAGGGACCCGTCAGAAATCGATGGAACTGCTGGAACTGCTGGAAATATCCGATTATGCCCATGTCGAGGCTACAAGCCTTGCCTTTGGCCAGCAGAGGGCGGTGGAACTGGCCAGGGCTCTGGCCATGGAACCGTCTCTGTTATTGCTGGATGAACCGGCTGCCGGTCTTAACATTTATGAAACTGCCGAAGTAGGACGACTGATCACCAGAATTCGTGATCTTGGGATTACGGTGTTGCTGGTTGAGCATGATATGTCTCTTGTCATGGATATCTCTGATGAGATTGTAGTCCTGTGTTTTGGCCAGAAAATTGCCGAAGATCTTCCGCCTGCCATCCAGAAGAATCCGGAAGTCGTCAAGATCTATCTTGGTGAGTAGAAAAGGGAGAAGGTTGTGCCTCTTATAGAGGTTTTAACTCTTTTGCATTATGCTGAAAATTCGAAATCTGGAATCTGGGTACGGTAAAATCAAGGTGCTCAAACACGTTTCCATGCATGTTGACAGTGGTGAGATTGTGACCATTATCGGTGCCAACGGTGCGGGAAAGACGACCTTGTTGGCCACCATCGCCGGTCTGGTCAAGGCCCAGGCTGGAGATATTGTTTTCCAGGAACAGAACCTGTGTGTGCTTTCAGCGGAGAAAATTCCATTCCTGGGATGTGTGATGGTTCCTGAGGGCAGGCAGGTCTTTGCCACCATGAGTGTGGAAGAGAATCTCATTCTTGGGGCTCATGTCCTGCAGAAACAGGGACATCAGATCGTAGATGAGCTGCTGGATCATCAGTATGGACTTTTTCCGGTGCTGAGGGACCGTAAAGATCAGTTGGCAGGAACCTTGTCCGGGGGGGAACAGCAGATGCTGGCTATGGGGAGGGCACTCATGTCCCGACCGAAGCTGGTAATGATGGATGAGCCGTCCACCGGACTGGCGCCGTTGATTGTCAAAGAGATCTTCCAGATCATAGTCAGGTTGCGTGATGAGGGCAAGACCGTGTTGCTGGTTGAGCAGAATGCAAAGGCTGCCCTAGCCATTGCCGATCGGGGCTACGTTCTTGAGACCGGCAAGGTGATCTTGCAGGGCCCTGCCGATGATCTGTTGAACAACCAGGATGTGCAGCGGGCCTATCTCGGACGAGAGAAAATAGAGGAAGCATCAAAATGAGTTTTTTATCATGTTGAAATTTAACCCTTAAAGGCGGCCGATTATCATGTACTGGCAACAGGAAAAAGAGTGTATGTCCAGAGCTGACCTGGAGCAGTTACAGTTGGAACGACTGCAGTCAACTCTCTACCGGGTGGGTACCCATGTCTCGTTTTACCGGCAGAAGTTCAGGGAGATGAAACTTGACTTTGACAGTTTTAACTCCCTGGCGGATATTCGTAAACTGCCATTTACCATGAAGCAGGATCTGCGGGATAGCTACCCCTACGGCATGTTTGCCGTGCCCTTGCGTGAGGTGGTACGGATCCATTCCTCGTCGGGCACCACCGGAATGGCAACAGTGGTTGGCTATACCCGCAATGATATTAAAAATTGGGCGGATCTGGTGGCCAGGATCCTGACTGCAGCCGGACTCACCGCTGATGATGTGATTCAGATTGCCTTCGGTTATGGTCTCTTTACCGGTGGTTTTGGTCTTCATTACGGTGCGGAACGGCTGGGTGCCTCGGTTATTCCAATCTCTTCCGGCAACACCAAACGTCAAATCCAGATAATGCAGGATTTCAAAACCACGGCCTTGGTCTGCACTCCCTCTTATGCTCTCAATATAGCCGATGTCATGCTGGATATGGGGATCAATCCCAGCGGCCTGTCCTTGAAGTTTGGTCTCTTCGGGGCTGAACCCTGGTCTGAGGCCATGCGTCGGGAGATCAATGAAAAGCTGGGTATACAGTCCACCGATAATTACGGTCTCTCCGAGGTAATGGGGCCGGGTGTAGCGGGTGAGTGTCAGGAGTGTAATGGTCTGCATATTAATGAGGATCATTTCCTGGTGGAGGTTCTTGATCCTGAAACCCTGGAACCGGTAAAACCTGGTGAAATCGGGGAACTGGTGATTACTACTTTGACCAAGGAGGCCTTCCCGGTCATTCGTTACCGGACCCGCGACTTGACTCGACTGCTTCCCGAACCCTGCCCTTGTGGCCGTACCTTTACCCGGATGCACCGGATTCTTGGACGGACCGATGATATGTTGATCATTAAGGGCGTTAATGTCTTCCCTACTCAGATAGAGTCGGTGCTCTTTGACATTGACGGTACCGCACCCCATTATCGGATTATAGTGGAGCGTGAAAATCATCAGGACCGAGCCACGGTTTTGGTTGAGGTTAAGGAATCCTATCTCTTTGATCAGATGAAGAAGCAGAGTGCCCTTATTGAGACCATCAAGTCCCGACTGGCCTCGGAACTTGGTATCGGTGTGGCGGTGAAGTTGGTGGAGGAAAAAACCTTGGAACGCTTTGAAGGGAAGGGCCAACGGGTCATTGATAAAAGAAAAATTTAAGACGTTTTTAATATATTAAACCCCTTGCAGAAGTGTGTCACTTTCAAGGCACCCTTAAATGAGAAATTTCCTGAATCTTCGAACTATTTTATCATGCGTTTAAATAACCGAGCGTCAGACAGCCTTCGGCCTGTTTCTGTGGAATGGAATATTCAGCCCAGCGCTGATGCCTCCCTTTTGATTCGTACCGGCAATACCCATGTCATCTGCGGGGTCTCCATTGAGGAGAAGGTTCCTCCTTTTTTGAAAGAGAGCGGCGGTGGCTGGATCACTGCCGAATACGGAATGTTGCCTTGTGCCACTTCCTCTCGTTATAAAAGGGAAGGGGCGAGCGGCAAATCCGGACGAACGCATGAGATCCAGCGGCTCATTGGTCGCAGTCTGCGGATGATGGTAGATTTGACGCAGCTTGGAGAGAGAACCCTGCGTGTGGACTGTGATGTGTTGAATGCCGATGGCGGAACACGTACTGCCTCTATAACCGGGGCAGCCCTTGCCGTCCGGGCGGCTCTTGCTAAAATGGTTGCCGATGGAAGACTCGCCATTATGCCCGATATAATGCCGATTGCTGCTATCTCTGTGGGGATTGTGAAGGGGGTGCCGCTTCTGGATCTGGATTATGCTGAAGATTCACAGGCAGAGGCAGATGCCAATTTTGTGATGAGTGGCGATAAGCATTGGATTGAGATACAGTCCACTGCTGAAGGGGCACCTTTCAGTCATGATGCCTTTCTACAGATGACCACTCTGGCCCAGAAAGGGATTCAGGAACTGTTTAGTCTGTGGTCGGACCAGAGCTGAAGGGCTCCCCTGTGCGTAGCCTCATTCCTTATGATATGAAGTTGTCTTGCTGACTATAAAGGAAACGGTTATCTTTCAGATAATGTCATCCACAATAAGCGTTTCCTTGCCGATTTTTTGACGTATCTGTTGGCGCTGTCGAAGTTTAATTTGAGCATCGTACGGAAGCTCTGTGGACATGATGATATTTTTACTTACCAGCAGATTAATGAGGTCTTCTACTATTCGCATTACCCCTACATCTGTTGATGCAAGGAATTGAATAATAGAGTCGTTTGTTTTTGCATGTAAAAGAAATTCGAGAATTTCATCATCCACCGCTTCTTTCAGCTCCATTTCCGCTGTCTCGGCTTCACGTCGTACCGCAACGATGTTTCCTTTTTGATCTCTTTCCACATAAAGCATCTCAGCACTCCTTTGCAACCGGATAGTCTATCGTCCTGGCCAGTGACCGGAAGCTAGATGAATTTCATACCTTACATTACTCTCCGCTCAGGTTATCCAGAACGGAGTTATTATAAGAAAAAATGTATTGTGATATTTTCTCGTTGATATATTTGACGCTTCAGACTCTATAATGCTACTATAACATATCATTGTTGGGCTAAAAAGAGATAGTCTCAATCTGTTTGTTTTTGTCGATATACCCTATCGTAGGATTCATGCAATCAAACAATATATATCGTTTTAGATGTTTTTGTGGACATAGATGACTGAACAGGAAAAATCTAATAATCCAGAAGAATGGCATATCATGGATGACAGTGACAGTCATGATGATCCCCTTCTTGACTGCCTCGAAATTCTGGCCAGAATGCATGACCGTCCTATCTCCAGGACGGTATTACGTGCCGGACTTCCCCTTGTTCATAATAGGCTGACAGTCGAGCTGGTCTCTCGGGCTGCGCGTCGAGCCGGCCTGTCCTCACGCATTCTCAAACGCTCTCTTGATGAGTTTAATACGCATGAATTACCCGCCATATTGTTGCTGGAAAATCGACGTGCCTGCGTAGCAATTAAAGCAGACTCAAGCGATGGCACTCTGGAAGTAATATGGCCGGAAAGCCAGGGGAGCCAGATTGTATCCTGCCAAGAACTGGCTGGCACATACACGGGATATTCAATTTTTATCAAACCCAAGTATCGTATTGACGATCGTGGGATGAGTCAACCAGCGGATCGGTCGAAAAACTGGTTCTGGGGTACAGTTCTAACTTCATGGCGTATTTACAGAGATGTTATTATCGCCTCCTTTCTCATTAATATTTTTGCCCTCGCCACCCCGTTTTTCTTAATCAATGCCTATGATAGAATAATTCCCAATTTAGCCTTTGAAACATTGTGGGTCCTTTCCGCCGGAGTTGTAATTATTTATTTTTTTGAGCTTGTCCTGCGAGGATTGCGCGGATATTTTATTGATGTAGCTGGGAAAAAATCTAACCTTGTTCTGTCGTCAATCCTTTTGGAAAAAGTCTTTGGTCTTCGTCTGGAGGCTCGCCCAAAGTCCGTTGGTTCATTTGCCAAACAACTTCAACAGTTTGAGAGTATACGGGATTTTATTACATCCTTTTCCATTACCGCCTTGGTAGATCTTCCTTTTGCCTTACTCGCACTCTTTGCCCTCTGGTATATTGGTGGGAGGCTGGTGTTGATTAGTGTTGTATGTATTGTGCTTATTCTCATCTATGCATTTATTATCCAGAGCCCTTTGAAAAAGTCCGTGGGTAAAGCCCACAATGCAGAGGCCCAAAAAAATGCCATACTCGTAGAGGGACTGTCAGGTATTGAAACCATAAAAATACTAGGGGCTGAAAGTAAGATCCAGCGGGCTTGGGAAGATTCGGTAAGTTTTATTGCCACCTGGAGTGCGCGTACCCGATTCCTCTCCTCGTCAGTTGGACATGTTGCCCATTTCCTGCAGAATCTCTCTTTCGTTGCGATAATTATCTTCAGTGTTTACATGATCTCTTGGGGTAAAATGACCGGTGGAGGGCTGTTCGCCTGCATATTTCTCACTCGGCGTGCCACCGCGCCAATGACACAGGTAGTGAGCCTGATGACTCGTTTTCATCAAGCCAGAAATTCTCTGCAGACCTTGAATAAAATAATGGAACTCCCCTCTGAGCGTCCTGCAGAAAAAGTGTTCTTGCACCGGACGAATTTCAAGGGGGCGTTAACCCTTGAGAATCTTTCCTTTACCTATCCAGGCAACTCAACTGAAGTGCTAAGGAATATTAATCTGCAGATCAACCCTGGTGAAAAAGTAGGAATTATCGGCCCTATTGGTTCCGGTAAGACAACCCTTGGCAAACTCATTCTTGGACTCTACCAGCCAACCAAAGGAATGGTTGCGATGGATGGTACCGATATTCGACAGATTGATCCAGCTGAATTGCGGAATTTTATCGGCTATGTTCCACAGGATGTAGTCCTTTTTCAGGGCAGTGTCCGGGATAATATTGTTCTCGGTACCAGCGATATTGATGACTCAACGGTCCTGCGTGCTGCCAAGATAGCCGGTGTGAGCCGTTTTGTAGAAAAGAATTCAAAGGGTTACGATATGCCGGTGGAGGAACAGGGGCGCAATCTTTCTGGAGGTCAAAGGCAAACTATAGCCATAGCCAGGGCGATTCTTCTTGATCCTCCTGTTTTGGTCATGGATGAACCAACCAGTTCGATGGATAACAGAAGTGAGTCAATGATACGGGATAATATGTTGAAAATCCTGCATAATAAAACGACAATCATTATAACGCATCGAATATCATTATTGGAAATCGTTGATAGAATTGTGGTTATCAGCAATGAAACAATTGTGGCCGATGGAACCAAACAGCATATTCTGGAAGCTTTGAAGAATGGTCATCTGTCGATATGAAACAAGATCCTGAGATCAAAAAAAGTCTGCAGACTCCTAATAATAATGGGTCGACTGCTCGTTCCTTGGACACGCAGAAGAAGAAAGGCCTCTTTTTTCAACAGACCACTGATGTGGATTTAATTACGGATATTCGTGTCTCGCTCCTGGCTCAGTCTCCACGAGGTGGCAGTATTCTTCTCTGGATTATACTCATCGTATTTTTTTGTGCTCTTGTCTGGGCTTATGTGGCGGAAGTGGAGGAAGTGACCAGAGCAAATGGAAAGGTTGTGCCTTCTCGGCAACTACAGATTGTACAGAATCTCGAAGGGGGAATTCTCTCAGAGGTTCTGGTGAATATCGGTGATGTGGTAAAAAAAGGTCAGCTTTTGCTCCGTATTGATGAAAAACGATTCTCAGGTCCGTACCGGGAAAGTCGATTCAATTATCTTGCACTCAAAGCTCAAGTTGCACGATTACAGTCAGAGACATACAACACGCCCTTTGTGCTGCCGGACGAAGTGATGGCTGAAAATCCTGAGGTAGGTAATCGGGAAAAAGAGTTGTTTGAGTCTAGAAAGAAGGAACTTGCGCAAACGCTAGGGGTGCTGGAGGAACAAAGTCTGCAGCGCAGACAGGAAATTACTGAACTTGAGGCCAAGATCGCAGAACTGTCACGGACGCACTATCTGCTCCAAAAAGAGATTAATATGACTCAACCTTTGGTAAAAGGTGGGGCGGTTTCGGAGGTTGAATTCCTGCGCCTGCAGCGTCAGAACAGTGAGATGCAGGGAGACATCACGGCTTCACGGCTCGCTCTTCCCCGAGCAAAGTCCAGACTTCTGGAGGCGCAGAAAGGAATAACTGAAGCAAAACTCAAGTTCTCCAATACTGCCAAGAAGGAACTCAATGATGCTTATGCAAAACTTGAGGGACTTTCGGCTACCACCGTTGCCTTGGCCGACCGTCTGGACAGGACGGCAGTACTCTCGCCTGTTCGGGGAATAGTGAATCAAATTTTTATCAACACTGTTGGTGGCGTCATTCAACCGGGCATGAACTTAATTGAAATTGTTCCACTGGAAGATACTCTTCTGGTTGAGGCGAAAGTCAAACCCTCAGATATCGCCTTTCTCAGTCCTAACTTGAAGGCCACTGTAAAGTTCACGGCCTATGATTTCACTCTTTATGGCGGGCTGGAAGCGAAAGTTGAGCATATCAGTGCCGACAGTATCGTCGATAAGCAGGGAGACAGCTATTATCTGGTCAATGTTCGTACAACTAAAAATTATCTTGGAACTAAAAATTCCCCCTTACCCATTATTCCGGGCATGGTAGCCTCTGTCGATATCTTGACCGGAAAAAAGCGCGTTCTTACCTACCTGATGAAACCCATTTTTCGTGCTCAAAGTTTAGCTTTACGTGAGAGGTAGTTTATGACAATCGTGGTTAGTAGTGCAAACGCATCAACCCGAGAACGGTGGAAACAGATTTTGCAGGATGATCATCAGTTACTTGAGGTTACAAACGTTGCGGAATTGAAAAACATTATTAAACATCAAGAGATAGGGCTCATACTTCTTCATCGCTCTATGGTAGACATGAAGCTCATTTCAAGCATAACGGAATCGCGATGTTTTGTCCTCTCCGATATCCCGGATGATAATGAAGCGATCATGTTGCTCAGGCACGGAGCTGTTGGTTATGCGAACACTTACATTTCTGCAGTGCGTCTTCGAGAGGCTGTCAATATTGCCATCAGCGGAAAGGTCTGGGTCGGGCAGAAACTGATGCAGAAAATTATCCGTGGAAGCAGTCACCCTATTGACAAAAAAAGAACGGAAACCCCTCCTGAACATAGACTCTCGGATCGTGAATGGGAAGTTGCTTTGTTGGTCAGCAAAGGTAACTCAAATCTGGAAATCGCCGCTGAGTTGAATATTTCTGAGAGAACAGTGAAAGCACATATCAGCTCTATTTTTAAGAAAACGAATACCGAAAGCAGATTACAGCTGGCACTGTATGTCAAGGCACTGACAGCATGAGCAGTCGTGCCAAAATAGCCGTATCATCGATATTGTAACGGCTTCTGATAAAAGATAAACTCTCTTTAATCGCCGGGTATCCATGGGAATTACTACTTACCTCTTTCACAAATCGAATGGTTTGGAAAAACAAAAATTCGATATGTTTTTCCTTGATATGGGAGAAAATATTCACTTCCATTACCGGGATTTTAGAATTGAGCTTTCTGTCGGCGAATTCAAGGAACTGGCAGAGCTTTTTAAACTCTACTCCCAGGATGTCCTCGGAGAGATTCAGGCAGGATATAAAGACGGAGTTTTGGCGAATACAAACGAGGTTGGTACGCTCAAGACATTCTGGGACAAGGAGAAAAAACTTACCTTTCCTGTGAAGTATAATGAACAACAGCTGGCTATTGAAGAGACCAAAGATGGTTATCATCTTCATATCAGAAACTATAAAATTCTCCTGCGGAAGGAATCCTTTACTCTCCTCGTAAAGGCTATTGCTTCGATCTTACCATTGCTGGAAAGTAATGACCTGAAACGGGATCCTGTTCAGTTGTTGAAAGAAAACGAATTGGGTACAAAACTCATTTCACGATTGCAAGCAGAAGGACATGAGGAAATCGTAATTGAGGTTGATAAAACCTTCCGTAACAAGGCGGGTCAGGTGCTTAAGGCACTTGGCTATATCCTTGGAGTGGTAGAGGATAGTAAGGTTATTTATACCAAAGATTGTTCAACTGTTTTTCTTGTACCTCCCGGACACGCCTTACAAACAGCCGATATCATCAGCATTGATACGTCGTTGGACCTTCCTCTTTTTCTTGTCAGGTACGGACATGATCTTGATGCCACGGACCTCAATCAGCTTAAACTTAAGATTCTCTTACTTTTGAAAATGGCTGTGCAGGGCACCATTGTACCGTTCCGTCTGCAGGATCTATATATCAACAGAAGGTCTCTCAATCCAGCTGTCGATTTGTTTTGTCGCCTTGGAGATATTGATCCCAAACAGGAAATTGATTCATTCAATAAATTGCTCGGCCAAAACAAATTATTCATGGTCAAACCAGACAAGAAAATTTTTTCCCCCGAGAAGCAGGATCAGGTTCAGGATGCATTTTTTGATTTTGTCATGCAAAAGCTCGCCCCTCATGACTGTGTCCGAAAAATATATATCCTGGGTTCGTCTACGAATCGCCGATCCGGGTGTTACAAGGTTCCGTTTGTCCATTTTGATTGGGCAAAGATTAACTCGGATTTTGACATCTATATTGAACTGGATCCGGATTATGAGAATGTTCTTCCGGAAGAATGGGAGAAGAAGTTCTATTGGGATCGTGCTGGTTGTGATTATTACCACTTTGGTGATCTCGGCGATGGCATGGCATCTGATTTTGCCAGGCAATACCCTGGTATCCGCTTTTATGACCATCTTATTGAAGGCTATCTGTTTCATCCATTGACAGGAAACAAAACCAAAAAGGATAAATGGTTCAGTGAAATAAATGCTCGTTGTATTTTTTCACGGGACAAGATTGCCGAATGGGTGAGTCAGAATTATGAAATCACAGTTCGTGATACTGAACGATTTAACGTGGCATCATTCAACAAGGTCTACCATGTTTTTTCTCAACCGGAAGAATATGTGCTGAAAGTATACGATTCCAAATATCTGACCCAAAAAAACCAAAAGAAAATTGTATATGAGATTGGTCTTTTGGATTCTTTAAAAGATTCTGGCCTGGAAGTTGCGCTTCCTTTGAAAAATAAAGCAGGGAAATATATCAGCCAAAAAGATAAGGAGCAGGCAGTGCTCTTTACTTTTGTTCCAGGTAAATATGTGGCGAAACCGACTTTGGAAGAGAATATGCTTGCTGGGACTTTGTTGGCGCGTTTCCATAATGAGGCGAAGCGTTATAAAACAAAGTATGTGAATTTGTACAGCAACAAACAACTTCTCTTTTACTGGCTGGAGGCCTGGCAGGAATACCATGATCAGGGGGGAATCGTAGGAACTGACATCTCTCTGGATATCCCGTACTACACTATACGTCTACGAGATTTCAAGGCTTTCCCTACCCACTGTCATGGCGATTTATCCGTTATTAATTATCTTTTTCACGACGGGCAATGCTGGCTTATCGATTTTCAGAGTGTTGGATACGGGCCAGCGTTAATCGACTTGGCAAACGGGATGGTCGAATTTTCAGCTCAGAAAAGGGAATTCCATGTGGAAAACATGGAAGCATTCAGGCAGGGATATGAAAGTATCAGGAAGTTATCAGGTGCAGAGTGCGACAATCTCAGAGATCTCCTGATAATTCAAATTGCTGTCAGGCAGGCTAAGCTGCTCCGGCTCCATTACGGCGGATTTGGCTATGAGCTGAAAGAAGACAGAATTTTGGGTTTACAAGTTGGTCTTGAAAAACTCATTTCGCTTTCAATCTGAAAATACCATAAAATCGGTCAGAAGTGACTTCTGCTTCCTTTTAAAAGAAAAATTCACCAACATCTCTCACCCCCTTTGTCTCATGCCCAGAACTCCCGATATCTTTAAGTGGTAATTGTAAAAAATACCAGTGTTCGTTCCGGTCTTTAATGATTTCCGTAAAATACGGCTTCTCTATCAATCCAAGAGCCTGCTTAAATTCTTCCACATTAACAAAACGAGTTTGATACCCGGTTAATTTATTGTCAGTTACTATTGGATTTATGGGTATCGCACAGGAAATCTTTCATTTTTTGTAAAGGATAGTCATACCCTTTTTCTTCCAGCAGATTTTCACCTCCCTTTTTTTGTATAGCGCCTGATAATTTTCTCCGAAACTGGTATCATCAACCAAATGGTAAAAAATTATTTTTTTCAGATGATAAGTGAATTGTTCTGTTATTACCGACTAATTTTCTTTTTCACGCTCTGCTGTGCATCTGCTGATCTAAATCTTCTGTATGCAAGGCATCAACAAAGATGGTTGAGATCTTCGACTTCGAAAAGATCACTTGCCAGAGTAACAATCCAGCGCTTATGACATCCAAATTTGGCACGCGTTGATGTTACAAATTTATACCCAACTTCCTCTACTGCTCTTTTAGCCAACTCAACTGTCGTACCAAAATAGGGTATTTTTAGATCCTTGTATTCGGGAAGCTTATCTGCCAAACGTCGGACCGATCCTGCACTATAGTAAATTTCGCCATCATCCTGAGCATCCTTTAAATTTTCGTTCAAATACAACAACTTTTTTTGCAACAACAAAACATCACTATCGGAAGATGACAAATCCTTAATACTTTTCTGTATAATTTTTTTTTCCTCCCTCATTTGATGAAATCTTCTTTGTATTGATGAAAAATCTTCATTGGTAGGCTGGGAAAGAAAAAGCGAAGACGAAGCCATTTTAAATGCATTAAGCATGTTTTTCCTATTATTCCGGCCAAGAACATGACATGTAACAGCAATCGATATAATAAAATCCACATGCCAATTAAGGGCATTCAAGCTATTAAATATATCTATATCCGCGCAAAAAAGACAAACCTCAACATTTCTTTTACCTATTATATAATTATCAGGGTCTTCTCCGATTTTGCATAACTTACCTACTCCATTATCTGACTTTACCTTGTAACCGGACTGATTGCATTTTTCTCTATATACACTTAATGCAGATTGAGACGGATCAATACCAATCACTTTTAAAATATAATCCTCACTCAGCACTTCTTGCGCAATCTCTTCGTATAATGGGTGCAGTCGACCATCCCCACACCCATAATCTATAAGTGTAATTATTTTTTTATCTGCGTTAGTGCTTAACTTGCGTTTTTGTATTGAATACAACATATTTCTAATATGTGATGATTCATCATCAGAAATACACGTTAAATTATATGCATCCTTCTCGTACCTTTTATCATAGAAATCAGTTAGCATTGATTGTTCAAGTTTAGTCATTATTGGACCTTCTTTATGCTTTTTAGTGATAAGAAGCTACTCGCAATGGTTTTTTGTCTTGACTCAGGGGGCCGCCACTTTAACCTGATTGAGAATGTTTGAGGTGTGCAATAATCTCTTTCACATCGCCTGCACGGGCAGAACCTTTAAATGAAATAATATCACCACCATGAAGTGTCTCAAGCAGCACATCACCTAGTTCATCACTGGAACTGAAATGCCGATGGTCAATCCTGTCCTTGATTTTATCGTTGAGGTAACGGGTATATTCGCCCACAGAATAGAAAATATCGATTTTTGAATGATTTACATCAAGAGCAAGTTCTTCATGATATTCCTTGCTCTTCTCTCCGAGCTCGCCCATATCTCCAACAACCATCACCCTACGGCCTCCATTTTTGGGGTTCATGAGTGATAAAATATGAAAGCTTGAACGCATAGACGCAGGGTTGGCATTATAACTGTCGTCAATAACCTGAACAGTTTCCCCGTTTTTGATAGATAGCTCAAATATTTCGTTTCTCCCTGCGGTCGGAAGTAATGTCTGAAACTGAAGCAGTGCATCCTCAAGATCTATTCCCAGATCATATAGAACCGCCAAAACCGCCAGGCTGTTTAAGGCCATATGTATGCCAGGAAGGGAAAGCTTGTAACGATTGTGCCGGCCATATATCTCAACTTCAATCTCAGAAAAGTCCGAATTAAGTTCAATGCTTGTTGCCCGGATATCTGCTAGCGGATGCTCTCCGAAGGTCGTTATTCTGGAAATCCCTTTCGCATGCACTATCCCCAACATATATGCATAATGCCTTGAATCCCTGTTGAGAATAACCGTTCCACCCGGTTCTAGGCCCTCAATAATTTCCAGTTTGGTTTCGATAACAGAATTTATTGAATCATGAAACTCCATATGATCATGCTGAATTTCAGTTACGATGACGATATGTGGCCGGACCAGAACGGTCTTAGGCAAGATGGTACCAGGCCTTCCCATTCCCATCTCAAGAATTGCATAGTCGCTGTCCTGCGGGATATTCATGACGCTCTTGGGAACACCGGTCTCATGATTGAAATTGGAAATGTTTTTATATGTTCTGCCAAAATGAGAAAGAATATTGTGGACCATGGATGCAGTTGTGGTTTTACCAACACTGCCTGTAATACCAACAACTTTACCACCGTAGCGTTTTCGGTTTTCCAGTGCCAATTTAATCATGGCTGAAAAGGTATTGCGAACAAGTATAAACTGTTGCATTCCATCAGTTGTTCCCGGTGGATGACTGGTCATGACAGCGGTTGCGCCCAGTGAAAAAGGTCTGGCTTGGGTAGCCTTGACGGAATAATAGGCTCTGGTCCAATTCTCATCGGGCAAAATTAACAGTGCCTTCGGAACAATTTGATTAGAGATAAACGTCCCCATTGAGTACCGTTGCCGCATAGACTGCTCAGGTAAAAGTTTTCCATCAGTTATCTGCAATACAGAGTCAGTATCCCAGATTGATTTAACGGAATCAGGAAAAAAAAGTTTTTCGGAATATGTTTCTTCCTCATAGGATCTCATGTAGAGAAGGAGCGTATTTGCCAAGGCAAGTGTGTTGTCAATGACCAAATCGGCACCAGCGTAACGTACAGAATGATTATACTCCTCGATCCGTCGCACAAACAGTGCGGAGATAAAGCGAAAGACTGCAACGTCAGGAAGAGTTAAGTGATAAAGACAAACTTGCTCCATAAATCGCCATGGATCATTGTTTATTGCTGAACGCAGATAATTGCTGCGGAAGATGTGTTGCAGTAAGATATCTCCTGACATCTTCTTAAATGGAGGAGGTAATATTGCAAGGAAACCAATCCACCGATGATGACCACAGGTCTTATGGTACGGTTGTGCATTCAGGTTACGTGCACAGTATCGCTCCAGCCGACCATAAGCCTCTGCATCATCAACAAACCACCATAATTCAAACAACAACATCAAATAATCATATTCCAAGTAGTTAGGAATACGAGAATCTTGCTTCTGTGTGAAGTCTGGTAGGAGCTTGGAATACTCTGGCTTCTCTGTCTGCTGCCAAAAATTCTTAGTGACTATTGCGACATCATTGGCAATTGCAGAATCACACTGGCTGTAAGCTACGAGAAATCTCAAGCGATAAATCTGACTCTCACTTGCTGCTCCTTCTTCTTCAATGTCCGATCCTTGTTGACTTATCAGCGCATAAAGTTGTGACAGTAGTTTATGATAGCGCGTTGGATCTTGAACATACCTCAACGCATAAGAAAGAACAGTTCCACACTTCAGCAATTGCGATACCAGGTCTTGGTCTCCACTGGTCTGAAAATCCAGGAGTGCCTTAAGCTGAGAAGATATTTTGAATAGAGATGACTCAAGGGTTCGAGAAAAAAATAACTGCTCATTTGTTGCCAGATTGTTCATGTATTTCCCTTTACAAAAATATTAATTGCTCGTTCTACTCCTTTATTGTCCAGTTTTTGACCATGAAAAATAAGTTTCGCACTATTTTGGCGGGAGTTATTTGTAATATTGTGATTTTGCCAGTAAGGCATACGCTGCCAAGATTTTCCACTCTTGCCCTCTGTAAGTAAACCACCACTCCCTATTTTTTAATTCCACAGGATAATAGACCATCTTGTTTTGAGCCTGTTCGGCTGAGTATGATTCTTTGGCATCATCTGAATCTGTAATAAGAATTCCCTTGAAACGATTGAGCCAACTATATCTAAATCCCCAAAGAGTGATCATGTGCGAATCTCTTGAGCCACGGGCTGTTGGTCGAACAATTTGCAGAACGACTCCATAACCATCTTCTAAAAGATGCCGGAGAATATAGGGGTCACGTTTTAACTGATGTTGACCAATGCCCCGGAAGAGACTTCCTGCAGGACTTTCCCATTTGGATGTTGAGAAATCTACATCCGGCCAGAAACCTCCACCTGCGTTAAGAACTTCAGCTCCACCGCTGCCGTGTTTTTCGCCTGTAAGCCACCAACGCCATGCCTCTCGGGGGGAACCTGAAGGATGATCACTCCAATGTTGCGTGAAGTAACTAAAAATGTCGTCTTCAGTAGTTATCCCAGATTGAATACCCCATCTTGTCCACGCCAGTATGTTGGCGGCAGAAGAAGCCCAGCACAACCAATCATCATTTTTGTTGATTTTACTTTTTTCAGCATCATGCCATGTTCCACCATAGGCAAGATCTATTCGAAATTCCTTTTCAGCCTTTAGATTTGTAGCAGAGGTGAGAGCGGTAAGAAATAAAAGAATTGTACAGGCAAATTTGAAGTTTTTTAAAAATGCATTTCTGCCATCTTTATTTATTGGATTATTTGATGAAAACATTTTTTAAGCTTACTTCAAATAAATAATCCATTAGTACGAGAGCCTCGATACTGGTTATAGGTTAGTCTGCATTTTTAACAAAATAGTATCGTTAAAATAACGATACTTCACAGGTGCAGACCAAGTCGTGCATAATGTAAAAATGAGGAAATGTTATGCTGGATATAGTCAATTCTTACTTCATTCGTGCGCCGGTCATTTCCTCCCCGGATAAAAGAACCGTCAGGCAACCGAAAAGTCAATTGCCTGTTTAAGTTGTATTTAATCTGTTCAAGACACCTTTCACGTAAGGCTTTGTCGTCGATATCGTTCGGTCGTTTCATTCGCAGAAAAGCCAGTAATCCCTCTGATCGACAAGCTATCGGTGTACTTCTCTCCCATGATAGATAATCAGGGTTTTCAAGTATATGGCTTGCTATCTTTTTGGCATGGAGATAGGTGAGAGGAGAGGCGTCATAATTTGATAACAGCTCAAGGAAATAGAGCATCCAGTGAGACTGTTCTTCAACCCCATAATCTTTAGGGGCGAGTTCATTTTCAATTTCCCGCACGGTTTCATACCAACACTTTTGTTGTGTTAGTCTGTGTAAGGTCAACAACGCAAATAGCGCTTCGCCGGTATAATACATCGAGTGAAACTTGGATATCTTTCCTGACTGAAAGTATCTCTTATGAACCAAACTGCCGTTCTCCATCCGTTGATCCAGCATAAACTGAGCAAGTTGCTCAGCAACAGCCAAGAGAAAATGATCCTGAGTTATTTCGAATAAAGAGACCAAGGCCAGTGTGGACAGGGCATTTCCCCCGAGCTTGATGGTATTGTCTTCACAGATACAAACGTTGTTGTAACTGCGGAAAAATCTCAAATTTGTATCAAAGAGATAA
>Ga0180732_1000357_pt1 | contig 41406 bp, 37 predicted proteins | sample KR11_01MetaG_FD_148674 | JGI IMG/M metagenome (GOLD analysis project Ga0180732, IMG submission 148674) | Groundwater microbial communities from the Olkiluoto Island deep subsurface site, Finland - KR11_0.1 MetaG | ecosystem: Environmental > Aquatic > Deep subsurface > Groundwater | place...
ATCCTTCCGCTCTTCTTTTGTAAGTGTCACTCTGTATCTTGGTGCCATGTTGACCTCCTTGTCTATTAAAGACAATTATAGCAAACATTACACAGAATGCGAAGACTTAAATTTTACATTGTACTAGTCATCTCGGTTCGAACCGTTGTACCACAATATGGACAATCAATTGGTTCTTTTTCCTTACCGCCTGGAACACCTCCGCCTATTGGATGTACCTGAAATTCTTTTAAACACTTTTCATTTGTGCATTTGTCAATTTCCATTTGCATACCTTGTCTTAGTAAGTGGTAAATTTCTATTTTTAGGCATAACGTTTGATTCCAAAGGCCTGCGCGGTTTTGCGCTGGTTCGGTGAAATGATGGGTTAGACCTTCTACGGATGAACTTGGCCAATGAGTTCTTCTCGAACGAGTTTGCTGAGCATTGGGCAGTACGCCTCAGCTTGACGGGAAAGAGTTTGGACATCGATATCGTTCTCTGGATGAGCAATCAAGTTTCTCAGGTGACTTAGGATTGTTTCGCTTCTGTGCTTCCCCTGGACCATGAGAGTGTCGGGTCGTTTCTTCAACAATTGCTCATCGACCTTAGTTTGTGTTTCACCGTGCATCACCTGTAACGCCCCGTAGAGCAGAAGGTACTTGCCGATACCGTTAGGCATTCCCTGAGCTGTTCGGTGCAATCGTGTCAGCCCTGGATTGAGTCTGCCGGCAAGAATCTTTTTTTGGGGACCAAGCTCGTAGTATCGAAGTGGGTCTTGTAGACTCGCCACCGCGTTTGCGTACATCCCGCCAGTCTTGCGCGGCTCATGAAAATTATCGTTTTTATCATGGTATCCGGTGTACTTGACCGAGATAACGCGATGATTGTCGATCAGAGACAAGCGATCAACGAGATCCTCAACTTCCAGCGTTGCCTCGTTCATTGCAATTTCTTCAGGCCAAGTGCGCGACTTCATAACGTGAATGTTGATCTCGTTCTCCACGCCCTGTTCCATGGACGTATTCCGGAGCATTGGTGAGATCGTAGCCAAGGCGATTGGCACTCCGAGACTTATGCCTTGTATCTCAGCGGTGTAGTGATATGTGTCCATAGAGGTCTAACAATATTATGATGACAAATTTGACAAGGTTCCTTGAAGTTTTATTTACCGAAATTGCAGACAGGATACTGGCACTGTTTGCAATTGCGGCAGAGTCCGCCGTGACCCATGCGGGCAAATTCCTCCCGGCCGATGAACTCGCCGGTCAGAATCCGGGGCAGGATGAGGTCAAAGATCGTGATCTTGTGAAACATGCCGCAGGCAGGCAGGCCAAGGACGGGGATATCTCCGATCCGGCCGCTGAGGAACATGGCGCCCGGCAGCACCGGCGAGCCATAGACCGTATCAGTGGCCCCGGCCTCTTTGATGCCCATGCGGGTCACATCATCGGGGTCGACAGACATGCCACCGCTGGTGATAATCAGATCGGCGCCCGCATCGATGCAGCTGTGGATGGCGTCACTGATCTTGTTGATGTCATCCGGGGCAAAGACGACCTTGATCACCTCAGAACCCAGGGCCGTCAGTTTGGTGCGCAGAACCGCTTCAAACTTGTCCTGGATCCGTCCGTGGAAGACCTCATTGCCGGTAATAACCAGACCGGCCCGTGCCTGGCGCAGGGCTTTGACCTCAATCACCGGGGCACCGTCCCTGGCAATGGCCACGGCCTCATCGATCAGGGCCCGCGAAGAGACCAGGGGAATCAGACGGGTGCCGGCAATGGTTTCGCCCTTTTTCACCGGGGTATTGGTGTGGAGGGTGGAACACATCACCTCGCCCAGCATGTTGAAACGGTAAAGGGCGTCGACGTTGATCTTCAGCAGGCCGTCGCGATCGGCGATGATGGTGATCTTGCCCTCCACCGGCTCAGACGAACGGGTGACTCCATCGCCAATCAGGGCCGAGGCCAGTTTCTCAGCGGCCTCATTCTCATGGATCTCCTCCGGTCCCAGTTGCAGGACATAGATATTATCCTTGCCCAGACGTTTCAGGTGCTCAATATCTTCCTCTCTGATGATATGGCCTTTCCTGAAGGCGCAGCCTTTGAATTTGTCCTTGACGATCTCGGTGATGTCATGGGGTAAAACCATGCCAACGGCTTCTTCAACGGCGATTGTTTTTCTCATTATCAATCCTGAACTTTTTGTTTTTTAATTGGTTTATATTCCCCGTGACAGATGCGGCCAGATCAGGGTGTGTAACTGCAGCTGCAGTCGGATGGCCAGCTGGTCCTGCAGAATCCAGGCCGCAAGATCCTCTGGGCTGAGCTCGCCTTTAATCGGAGAGAAGAGGGTAGGGCAGCTCATATTCAGGGCCTCCATGTTCACCAGGTCCCGTGCCCATAGATAATCATTTCTGCCGGTCAGCACGAATTTTATCTCACAACTTCCCGGGATGTTTTTGTTTCTGGCCTTGGCAGCAGCAATATTACCGCTGGCCAAGGAGTCTGCCGAACCACTGTCCGGAGTCTTGATATCCATGATAACAATCACCTCCGGGGCAATCGTGTCGATGGGCAGAGAGCCATTGGTCTCCAGCAGTACTGTACGGCCCTTGGCCACCAATTGTGCCAGCAAGGGGTAAACATTTTTCTGGAGTAGGGGCTCACCGCCGGTGATTTCCACCAGCGCTCCCGGATAACTGTCCACAAAAGAGAGAATAGCATCCATGGCCATGGTCGCATGGGCTTCCTCGTAGGTGTAACGGGCATCACAGTAGCGGCAGCGCAGATTGCATCCGGCCAGCCTGATAAAGATACAGGGCAGCCCGGCATAGGTGGATTCACCCTGGATGGAATAAAAAAGCTCGGAGATGTTTAGGAGCCGTTGCGAAATATTCACTGCATCTTTGACCATTTCGTTACGGCTCCTTACGCAGAGCAGGGATGTTTCAGAGTCGCTCGCTCCAGGGATGGATGAAGAGTGACTGCCGTTTTTGCATTCTTGATGAACATGTTATCTATTTACAACGGTCAAGCGTCAACGCCGGGTCCATAATAGATCAATCCCGAGTTGTCGGTTTCCCGCACCGTGATGCTGTAAAGGCTGTAGCGGTCATGGTGCAGGATGGGCTTGAGCTGCTCAAATAAAAAGACGGCGATATGCTCAGACGATGGGTTCTGGTTGACAAAAGCAGGGTGCTCGTTGAGGTCGCGGTGATCGAGTTCATCAACCACGGCATTCACCTTCTGCTTCAAAACCTTGAAGTCTATGCCCATGCCCAGTTCATCCAGTTCTGTGGCCCGGACCGTCACCTGAACCTTCCAGTTGTGTCCATGCGGCTGTTCACAGTTACCGGGGTATTCGCGCAGGTGATGGGCTCCGGCAAAATGGGTCTTGATAAAAATGTCAAACATCGGTGTTCCTCCATGGGTATCATTCCCGGTAATGGCAGCCAATCATTATTCAACAGAACATGGCTGAAAACCTTGGAAAATTCATTCTTGAAATGGTAGGGTATGCCAGAAATCAGAGGACAGAAGAGAGAGGATAGAAGGCAGACGCAGGCGAAATCAAAACTGTCAGCTATTCTCCAACTTACTGTCCATTTATATTGCCGCATATTGTAGCAGAAAAGGAGTTAAAGAGCATGGCCTTTATTGCCCCTCTCAAGGGAGTACATTTTAATCCGCAGAAAGTTGGAAAACTCGATGAGGTCGTGACACCACCATATGATGTGATCAGCGCCCATGGTGTTGATTCATATCTTGCCAGAAATCCCTATAATATGATCCGGCTGGACATCGTCAAGAGTCATGGCCCGGGAGATGAGACCAATGCGCGCTACCAGGAGGCGGCCGATCTGTTCAAACAGTGGCTGGAAGAGAAGGTGCTGGTGCGTGATCCTGAGCCAGGGATCTATCTCTATCATACCGAATATTCACATCCCTCCGGAAAAAGACTGACCCGTAAGGGTTTTGTCGCCCTTGTCGGTCTGGCCGATTTTGCAGAAGGCGTGGTCAAGCCCCATGAACAGACCTTTGATACGGTGATCGCCGACCGTCTGCGCCTGACTGCCACCTGCAAGGCCCAGTTCAGCCAGATCTTTTCCCTCTATTCCGATCCGCACAATGCAGTGCTGACCCTGCTGGAACTGCAGGAACGGGATTCTCTCGGTTCCGTGACCGATGGTGACGGTTGTGTTCACAGCCTGTGGCGGGTGACAAACTCGGAGACCATCAAAGAGGTGCAGCGACAATTCCTGAACAAGTCTCTCTATATTGCCGACGGTCATCATCGTTATACCACCGCCCTGGCCTATCGCAAGATGGTTAGTGAGGCCAAAGGCGAGTTGGCGGCAAATGATCCGGCCAATCATATCATCATGTATCTTTGTCCCATGGAAGACCCGGGGCTCTCCGTATTGCCCACCCATAGACTGTTACGCTGGCCAGGCATGATGGGGGCGGGAGAGTTGTTGACTTGTCTTGATCGTTATTTCCTCTGTGAGGAGATCGTCGGCGGCAGCCGGGAGACCCTGATGGGCGAGGTGCTGGCGCGGATGAGTGAGCTTGAACGGTTGTCGCTGGATAAAAGCTCCTCCACCTTCGGGGTCTATCATCCCAGCGAGGACAGATGCTTTCTGCTCAGCCTGAAACAGGAGGGCCGGGATGCGTTGGCCGGACGCCCTGAACCGTTGCGCGATCTTGATGTGGTTGTCCTCTCCGACATCATCATGGATAAGGCCCTGGGGCTTGATCACCATCGCTGCGAACAGGAGAAGCTGGTCAGCTATTACAGTGATCCTGACGAGGCCCTGGATGTGGCGGTCAAGGAGTGTCTGCTAAGTGAACACTTTACTCCGCTGCTTTTTCTCATGAATCCGACGCGAGTCGGGCAGGTCAGGGATGTGGCCGACCATGATCTGATCATGCCCCATAAATCCACCTACTTTTATCCCAAGATCATGACCGGACTGCTCTTTAATCAGCTGGTCGATGGTGAGGAGATAGAAAGGATTGGCTGATCTGAGTGGAAGTTCCCTGAATGGAGTTTGACGAGGCCGGGCAAGAAGAGACTGTAAGCCGCGATAGCCTTTTTGGAGGCAGACTGCACTGTCTCCAGCATCGCTCCGGCTATCGCTTTTCCGTCGACGCGATCCTGGCCGCCCATTTTTCCCCGCCGCTGCCAGGGGGAAAAGTTCTTGATCTCTGCGGTGGCTGCGGGATTATCTCTCTGATCTGTCTTTATCGCTGGCATGAGCAGATCGCCTCTGTCTCCTGCCTGGAACTGCAGTCGGGGCTGGCCGCGCTGGCTGCCCGCAACCGGGACATGAACGGATATGCCGGCAAGATGGATGTGGTGCAGGGCGATCTGCGCCACATCCTCGATTTTTTTCCTGCCGAGTCCTTTGCCCAAGTGATCTGCAACCCCCCTTTTTACAAGAAAAATTCCGGCAGGCCCTGTCAGGATCAGGAATCCTTTATTGCCCGACATCAGGTACACTGCACCCTGGGCGAGGTGGTGGCCGCTGCCGCAACCGTGGTCAGGAATCGCGGCAAGGTGGTCTTCGTCTATCCGGCCACCGGTCTGCATACGTTACTTGTCACCCTCCAAGAGCAGCAGCTGGTTCCCAAACGTCTGCAGATCCTTTACAGTTATCCGAATGCCACTGCCCCCGCCCGCTTGGTACTGATCGAGGCGGTCAAGAATGGTGGCGAGGGTCTTGAGATTATGGCCCCGTTCTATCTCTATGAACGGCGCCTGGGTGAATACAGCAGGGCCATGCAGCGGCTCTATGATCCTGATTAACGTTGGAAAATGATCTGCTTGTTTTCATTTGACCGTTTCCTTGATAGTAGGGTGATGGAAAACGAATGAAAAAAATGCATTCGGATAAATAGGATACCGTCTTATGCTGGCAAAGGTGCAGAGTGGGGCAGTGGTGGGAGTCGATGGACTGGCGGTTGAGGTCGAGGTGGATATTGCCCTCGGTCTGCCCTTTTTTACCACCGTCGGTCTGCCGGATGGCAGTGTACGCGAGAGCAAGGATCGGGTCAAAGCGGCGATCAGAAACTGTGGCTATGAATTTCCCAATCGGCGCATAACCGTTAATCTGGCCCCGGCCGATATAAAAAAAGCCGGGGCTGGTTTTGATCTACCAATGGCCCTTGGCATCCTGGCGGCGACTGAAACTCTGAAGAGTGTCAAACTCGATCAGTACTGGGTCTTAGGCGAACTCTCTCTCGATGGTGCCGTCCGTCCGGTGCGTGGCGTTCTGCCGATCACTCTTGCGGCCCGGGATCTGGGGATGAAGGGGATTCTGGTGCCGGAGGCCAATAAGATGGAGGCGGCGGTGGTGGACGGGATTGATGTGATTGCAGTCACGACCCTGCATCAGGCCGTCGAGTTTCTGGCCGACAAGATCGAATGTGCCCCTTTTCGTCTGGACCCGGCCACCTCTTTTGCCAGGGCCAGAAGCCATGAGGTCGATTTTGACGAGGTCAAGGGCCAGGAACATGTGAAACGAGCCCTCGAAATTGCCGCCTCAGGAGGTCATAACATCTTGCTCAAAGGACCACCCGGCTCAGGTAAAACTATGCTGGCCCGACGTCTTCCCACTATCCTTCCTGATCTCAGCTTTGCCGAGGCCCTGGAAACCTCTAAAATCTATTCCATCATCGGTCTGCTGCCCGAGGATATGCCCCTCATTGCCACCCGTCCTTTCCGCTCTCCGCATCATACTATCTCCGATGCCGGGCTGATCGGCGGCGGTCAGATCCCGCGTCCGGGCGAGGTGTCTCTGGCCCATAACGGGGTGCTCTTTCTCGATGAACTTCCGGAATTCAAGAAGCATGTCCTTGAGGTCCTGCGCCAGCCCCTGGAAGATGGCACCGTGACCATTGCCAGGGCCAATCTTTCCCTGAAGTTTCCTGCCCGTGTGGTACTGGCAGTGGCCATGAATCCCTGCCCCTGCGGTTTCTATGGCGACAAACGCAAGGAATGTGTCTGCAATCCAGCGCAGATCCATAACTATACCAGCCGGGTTTCCGGACCCTTGCTGGACCGTATTGATCTCCATCTCGAGGTGGCGGCCCTGCCTTTCAAGGAGATGAGCGCCGAGCGCCAGGGAGAATCGTCAGCAAACATCAAGGCGCGGGTGGACCAGACCCGCGAGGTCCAGAGAAAACGATACGCACGTCATACCAAAGTTTTCTGCAATGGCCAGATGGGACCCAAGGATATCAGGAAATATTGCGTTCTGGACGAGCCCTCAACCAGGCTTTTAGAGAAAAGTGTGGAAAAACTCGGCCTCTCGGCCCGTGGATATCACCGCATCCTGAAGATCGCCCGTACCGTTGCCGATATGGAGCGCAGTGAATCCCTGCAGTTGCGTCATGTGGCGGAGGCTATCCAGTATAGGCGAATGGCTTGACTCTCTGTTAATGGTGTTGATTGTGTAGTGTTCACCAACTCCGAGCTGGAAATATATCTTCGGCACAACTGATTGACATTATAAAAAATAGAGGCTTCTGTTCCTGCTGTCCATAACGGACTCGGCTCCATGGGGCAGGGTCATGTTCTCCGGCCCATGACCAACAGGGAATCCCCCCCAGACGGGAATCTGGGTATCGGCGGTGAGTTGCAGCACCCGGCTCCAGATCGTTTCATGAAGATGGATTCTCTCGTTTGTCTCCATGTCATAATTATACGAGAAATCGCCAATGATGATTCCTGCAAGCTTCTGCAGTTTCCCGGCCAGCCACAACTGGGTCAGCATGCGATCAATCCGGTAGAGCGGTTCGCCCACATCTTCCACAAAAAGAATGCGTCCTTGAAAGTCGGGTTCAAAGGGGGTTCCCAGCAGGGTGAGCAGGGTGCTCAGGTTGCCGCCGATCAGCCGACCCCTTGTCTCTTCATCTCCCCTCAGGATCTCAACCCCTTTCAACTGCAGGGGGACACGCCAGTTTCCGCTCAGGCATTGATAAAATCGCTCAAGAGTGTCTTTATTGCTCTTTGCCAGAGAGCAAAGGGTCGGCCCATGCAGAGAGATCAGGCTGGTTTGTTGACTGAAAAAAATGTGCAGTACTGTGATATCGGAAAACCCGATCAGCATCTTTGGCTGTTTACGTACCTGCTCCAGATCGATCATACCCGCCATCCGCAGGCAGCCATATCCGCCCCGTAAGGCTAACAGGGCAGAGATTTCGGTGTCAGCCCACATCCTGTTAAACTCCTCAGCCCTGTTGGCATCGGTGTCGGCCAGGTAGCCGGTTCCTGGCCAGAGCTCACGGGGGAATCTGGGTTCGAATCCCATTTCGGTGAGTAATCTGATTCCGGTGTTGAACTCATTCTGGTCACGGATCTGACCAGCAGGTGCGATAATGCCGATGACGGCACCAGGTTTGAGTGGGGCAGGGGTGTGCTGGTCAATCATTTTTCTGTTGCTGGCGGTGGAGAAATTGGAGACCCTGCAGGGTGAGCAAGGGTTCAACCTCGTCGATGGATTGGGCATAAGGGGCAATCAGATGAGCCATGCCGCCAGTGGTGATGACCTTCAGTTCACCATCAGCGCATCCCATCTCCAGACAGATCTTTTGAGTCATTCCATCTACGAGTGCGCCATAGCCATAGAGAATCCCGCTTTTCATGGCCTGGACTGTATTGGTGCCGATGACCTTTTTCGGCCCGACGCTGATATCAATACGCGGTAACTTGGCGGTACAAGTTGAAAGGGCATCGAGGGCAATAGCTATCCCCGGGAGAATGGCACCACCCAGATATTCACATTGTGCTGAAACGCAGTCGAAGGTGATCGCCGTGCCAAAATCAATAATCAGCAGATTGCAGCGATATTTTTGCCAGGCGGCAATTGCGTTAACCAGACGATCTGCGCCCACCTCATCTGGATTATCTGTTTTGATGTGGATACTTTTCTTTATATTCTCAGCTGATACCAGAAGGGGAGGGCTCTCCAGATTGGCTGACAGATATTTCCGGCAATAAGAGCTCCATGAAGTTTCCAGGCCAGGGACCACACTGGCGATAATAATTCCGCTAATCTCACTGTTCTTAACTCCGATTATGGAGAAGAGACCATGACAGAGGATGGCCAGTTCATCGTCGGTACGGTCCCGATCTGATTTGAACCGCCACTGGCCAATAAGTATGTCATCTTTGAAAAGGCCGATGACCGTGTGCGAGTTTCCAATATCAATTGCCAGAAGCATCTTTTTCCCTTGGTCTACCATCTGTTTTTCTTGTTCTTTCTTTATGATCCCTGCTACATTAAATTATTCTACTATCGGGAAAAATGAAAGCTATCATACGGGATGAAGATTAAAAAAAAATGGGTGTTATTTTATGTCTGATCCACTGCTGATTACCACGACCTTTGAGAATCGTGTCGATGCTGAAAAAATGGCCACCATGCTCCTTGAAAAACGGCTTGTTGCCTGTGCCCAGATTTCAAACTCTGTCAGTAGTCATTACTGGTGGCAGGGGGAAATCGTCTCCTCGGAAGAATACGTCCTGGTGATGAAGAGTGACGAATCCCTCTATCAGAATCTGGAGCAGGTCATTCGGGCATCACATCCCTATGAAACGCCGGAGATTATTGCCACTGCTATTACCCATCTGAGTGAGGAGTACCAGCACTGGCTGGAAAAGGAGCTGCAGATATGAGTGAAAAAAAATCTGAAGGATCTGGCTACCGGAAGAGAAAACTTGGCGAATATCAATGCCATTGTTGCAAAGAGAAGAAACCTTATTGTCTGAGCTGTCCCTGTGGATTTATGATCTGCGAGGCCTGTTTTCAGGAAAATCTATGGGGAATCAGCAATGGACCGACCTGGATCTGCCCTGATTGTGAACGTATCCGCATGACCTGATATGATTTCTCTTGAACTTGAATCAGTTTTTAACGTGTCAGGTCAATACCAAGTTCCTCTGATTTGAGTGTTAGCTCCTGCAAGTGAGTCCTTTGAATAGTCGCCACAAGGGTTTCGATACTGGCGGCCAGGGCCCGGGTTGTCAGTTCAAACTCCACCCCGCATCGAAACTCAGTTCCTCCCTTGCCTCGAATTTTTGAGACGTGGCGGACAATACCGGTAACCGTGCTATATGAAATCTCATCAAGGATAAATTGCAAGGACCGAGACTCTCCATTAGAAAAGTACTGCTGTTCATCTTTCTTGATCAGAAAAGACATACCATCGGCACTTACTTCAACTGCTTTGCAATACATTTCAGGTGTTGTCGTTTTTCCGGCAATTATAACGAGAAGATTAAGTGTGTTTGGCACCTTGGCCCTGAAGGCTCGAACCCCAGGAACCATTCTGCCGATCACCGGATATGAAAGCCGTAAAACGGGCAGTTCCCGAACCAAAATCAATTCTTCAAAATAGGCTCCCAGTTCAAGGGCATATTTGCTGGTAAAAAGACGCAGTAGTACCTTCTCGCTGTTGCGGATATGCATGTTGCCCATGCCAGGTTCCAGCGGCAGCGAAATGACACGGGTCATCTCTTTTAGGTAATCACCGCCTTTGTAGTCAGGTTCTTTCAGGACTATCTCGCCTTCTTCCTCCACTTCCTCAAGGTCTGGGGTATGATCGTGAATTCGGCTGAAATAGACTCTGGGAATCCCGTTCAGTTCAACCTCCACTATCTTGTCATCAAAAAAGGCTGTCTGAAGAGATGGCAGGATATCTTCGCCCTTGATGAGTATCTCTCTCGCATCCAGACCTTCTTCTACTGATTGCAAAGTATAATTAGGGGATTGATTTGGAAAAAAAAGAGCAAGTTTTTTCAGAATATTCTGCAGAAATGCTTTTTTCTGTTCATCGTCATTCATGTTTTTTGTTCATCAAAAAGATAGATGCAATGGAGGTTATGTTTATATGTTTCTGTATGCCGCTCCAGGAAAAACAAAATAACCGATTCCGTCCCTTGCAGGGGAGGAGAATTGCGCGTAGGATTATCAACAATGAGTGTCTCATTATCATTATTGAGGCGATACTTATATTTTACCTCAGTAAAAGCTAAACGAACCAAATATATTATAAGACCCAAAAGGAGAGTGGAAAAACATAAATTTGTTATAAGATCTGTGAATAAGGGCTTTACTAAAAATTATTGTTATCATCTACTTACCTGTTTTAAGTACTCAGGTCAATGTTATTAAAGCTAAAAAAAATAGTTAAGAACATTGATCCTATCTGCTTCGGTTTAAGAGGATGTTTGAATTGATTTCCTGTCTTTTTGCTCATGAGATGTTGTATGGATGTAACTGTAGCAGAAAGAATAATAGCTGGAGAAACTCATGTGAGTATTCCAGCTATTGTTCCTAGCGTAACTTTTCTTTTTATTTTATTTCAATCTGAGCAACCTTCTTTACGGTTTTTTTAGATTTGGGAAGAGTCAGGGTCAACACCCCATCCTTAAAATTTGCTTCGATTTTATCATTCTCCACCTCTGCCGGTAACCTTAGTGCCCGATAAAAGGAGCCACTCCGCCGTTCGATGGAGTGAAAATGTTTGTCTTTTGATTCCTTTACCTCTTTTTTCTCACCTTTGATGGTCAGCAGATCACCATCCACGGAGACATTAATATCTTTTTTTTCCATCCCCGGCAGATCGGCCACAACCTCCAGTGCCTTGTCGGTCTCACTGACATCGAGACGGGGGCTCCATTTCAGATCGACATCCTCCCCCAGTTTATGGAAAGGGAAGTCGTACCACATCTTTTGAAGCATATTGTCCATCTCTGCGAAAACACTCGGCACTTCACTACGACGCTTAAATGGCAATAAATCAAACATGGTATATTCTCCTGATAAAGATGAATAATAAAGGATAACTGCTTAGACGATTATCCTGCAGAATCACTTTTTATTGCTTGCCTCCAACAATGTTTGAAACCCTGTACTGGACTTTCTTTATTTTTTTTGAAGCTGAGCCCTTCACCTCTGTAAAGATCGAATATTTAAATGGTCTGTAAGTTGTTGTGGGTGTGATTTTGGTCGTTATGATTAACGGAGGCTCATGCAGTCATCGCGCCAGCAGCAATCCATCTGGAGGCAGGAACCGGATGAATCCTGCTGGAAACAAGGAGAGTTTCCTTCTTTGGACTGAATGGCCCAGATCAGTTCGCTTTTTTTCATCTTGCCAGCCTTGATCCCCATTGCCGTTGCCATCTTTTTGATCTCCTGGATTTTCATCGAATTTTCTCCCTTTTTTCATAGAATGAGGACGTGATAAATCAACAAAACAATGAACTTGACTCACCAATCTTGAAGTATGATCTTTTTTAATTCTATGGGGGAAAACAAGAGAAGTCAAAGAAAAATGCCCACCCCTCACTAAAAAAAGTCCATTACTTGGCGAAGTGGTGAGGAAAAACGAGTTTTATGAAGATGACGGTACTGTCATCAACTGGCCATGGAGGGGATAAAAAGCAGGAAAAGAGCAGAAAAGTTTTTAACAGAGTCAGGGTGTCAGTTCCCCTTGAGGAACTTTCTGCCTACAGAGGCCGCGTACAAAATGGATTCTTCTTCACCGTCAATCTGGAGAAGTTGGTTGAGCTCACTGTCATAAAAGGCTCCTATCGGGCAGCCTCCACAGTCCACGGCCTCGGCAGCTATCATTACATTCTGGCATATATGACCGGCATCAAGGAGGACGTAACGCATGCCCCTGTCCCCATATTTGCTCATGGCCCTTCTGAAGACCCCGGTCCAGAGGAAGACTGCTGCTGCCTGGGACATGAACGTCTGATTCAGACAGGCCTGAGCTACGTCTTCTGCTTTATCTTGGTCAGTTAACCTGTCGAGCGCGAAATGTTCTACATCAAAATGATAGAGACCTGCATCAAGTCCCTCGACGGAATGGACACTGATATAGGTTTCAACAGGATAGAGAGCGCCGGCAGATGGAGTGGCACGAAAAAGATAGCTCCCGGCTTGGCCGGTAATCCCCTGTGAGGCCCAAAGCATAAAGGCAAAGTGTTCCAGGTTGAGTGGTTCCGATCTATATTTCCTTAAAGATCGGCGGTTTTGCAGGAGAAGGGTGATCCGTTCCTCGTCAAGACTCCAGGTCCGGGGCAATGGTATCCTGGAGGCAGGGGGGTAGCGCTTGAATGTCTCGACTCGAGCAATGGCTGGTCTTTGCTGATTTTGAATAGAGGTGCGGTCAAAACGGCTGTTCTCCAGATATTGAAAACCTTTTGTCTCCTTCAATTCAGGCATTTTCTTCTCCTTTCTGTCTAGGGTCCGTTACGAAAAAACGAACGCCTTATTGGGCATTGTATTGCAATTCATTATACCATTATTGCCCTGTCAGTACAGAGGTTGTTTGCTCCTGCTGGTTTTCTTCTTCCTTTTTAGCCAGTTGTCCGCAGGCGGCTGAGATATCCGTGCCCCGGCTGTTCCTGATAAAGACCGAGTAATTGGCATCCATGAGGATCTTCTGGAAAGAAAGGATCCGGGGCATGGGGGTACTCTGATAAGGAATTCCCGGCGACTCGTTGTAAGGAAGAAGATTGATCTTGCAGGGGATGTCCCGTAATTTTCTGGCAAGTTCATGGGCTGCAGCGTCAGAATCATTGATCCCCTTGAGCAGGATATATTCGAACATGATCCGTTTTCGTTTGGGCATGGGAAAATCGCGGCAGGCGGCGAGCAGTTCATCGAGCGGATAACGCTCATTAATCGGCATGAGTCTGCTGCGGGTGACATCATCAATGGCATGGAGCGAGATGGCCAGATTGGCGTCGGAGTTTTCTCCCAGGAGTCGCATTTTTGGAACGATTCCGCAGGTGGAGACCGTGATTCGACGGTTAGTAAGATCCAGTCCCCGTTGTTCAGTGAGAATGGAGAGGGCCTTGAGCAGATTCTCCAGATTGTTCAGCGGTTCACCCATGCCCATGAAGACCACATTGGTAACCTTGTCCGGGCCGATGCGCTCTGCCTCAGGCTGGCCCCGCAGGAAATCATCCACCGCGCAGACCTGATTCACGATCTCGGAGGGGGTGAGGTTTCGGATAAATCCCATGGTGGCCGTGAGACAAAAAGAACAGTTCATGGCGCAGCCAACCTGAGAGGAGACACAGAGGGTGTTGCGATCCGGTTCCGGGATAAGGACCGTTTCGATCATCCGTCCGTCATCAAGGGTAAAGCCAAATTTGACGCAGCCATCGCTGGAGCACTCGAGGATGGGGTCTTCAAAGCGGGAGATGCGGGCATGTTCTGTCAGAATATTGCGGAAGTCCTTGGCCAGATCCGTCATCTCGGAAAATTGTGAGATTCCTGGACGGTACAGCCAAGACATGATCTGACGTCCACGGAATGCAGGTTGGCCAAGGGACTCCACGTATTCTACTATTTCATCCTGGGTCAGATTCCGCAGGTCGGTTTTGATTTTCATTTTACTTTTTTTTACAATCTATAAGGCTCTGTAGAATTCCGGGGTAAGCGCTATTCCGCCACGCATGGCCTGATCAATGGTGGCCAGGATTGCATCCTTGTCACGTCCCAATCTTCCGGAGATGGGTAAATAGTTTGAGGCATGATTGGCCATGAACTGCACCTTGTCACAATTTATAAAAGTAACCATCTCTTTCAGTTCTTTCAACATGGAGAGAGCGTCAGGAAGCAGAAAAGTACCGTTTTCCATTTGATCGCCTAATATGGTGCCGGCCAGGGGCATAAGGGTCAAGGCCGCAATCTGACGCGGGACCATCTTCGACAAGACCCTTCCGGTCTGGCGCGCATGCTGCAGGCTTTTCTCCATGCCGCCAAGGCCGAGCAGTACAGTCACTGACAGAAAGATTCCGGCCTGTGCCACCTTTTGAGCAGCGCTGATCATGGAGGCTACGGTTTCACCTTTTCTGACCCGGGTGAGAACCTCATCATCGCCGCTTTCAAGTCCCATGTAGATGCGATCCAGTCCCAGATCTTTTAGCTCCTGAAGTTGTTCCAGGCTCTTGGAGCGGATGGCCTTGGCGTTTCCATAGAGAGAAATACGCCGCACTTGGGGGAGTTGTGTTCTGATCTGGCGGAAAAGGGTGGTCAGCCGCTTCTGAGAAAGGATAAGAGCGTCACCGTCCGCCAGAAAGACCTTGCGCTGACGGGTGCAGTAACGGGCGGCAAAGGAGATATTCTCGGAAATTTCTTCATCCGAGCGAATGCGGAACTGCTTGTCTTTGTATGCACCACAGAAGGTACAATGATTATGGGAACAGCCAACCGTCACCTGGAGAATGATTGAATCAGCCTCACTGGGCGGGCGGATGATGTTCCCATCGTAGTTCATCGTATGAATCAGGCCGGATTGTTCTTGGCAAACTCCTGCATGAATTCTACAAGTTTTACTACACCTTCACGGGGAAAGGCATTGTAGATAGAGGCACGGCAACCACCAATGGAGCGGTGTCCTTTAAGGCCGTTTAAACCAACCTTAGTCGCTTCTGCAATAAACTTAGCTTCAAGTTCCGGAGTCGGCAGGTTAAAAGAGATATTCATCAGCGAACGGGAGGCAGGTTCGGCATGACCGCGATAGTAATCCGTGGCGTCGATGGCAGCATAGAGCAGGGCTGCCTTTTCCTTGTTGATTTCCTCCATGCCCGCGACTCCACCCTGTTTCTTCAGCCATTTCAAGACCTCACCAACCACATAGACGGAAAAGCAGGGCGGGGTGTTGAACATGGAATCATTGTCGGCATGGGTCTTATAACAAAGCATTGTCGGTGTTTTTTCAGGGGTGCGGTCAAGAAGATCTTCCCTGATGATCACCACGGTAACACCGGCTGGTCCCATATTCTTCTGGGCCCCGGCAAAGATCAGGCCGAACTTGCTGACATCCAGCTTACGTGAAAGGATGTCGGAAGACATGTCACAGACCAGCATCTTGTCGGTGGTGGGGAAGGTAGGGAACTGGGTGCCATAAATGGTATTATTGGATACCAGATAGAGATATTCAGAGTCTTCAGCCACTGAGTATTCAGTCTCGGTGGGCACCCGGTTGAATTTCACCTCTTCACTTGTATAGGCAACATCGATATCGCCAAACAGTTTGGCCTCTTTGAGGGCCTTTTTGGCCCAGACTCCGGTATTGAGGTAGGTGGCTTTTTTCCCGGCCCCAAGCAGATTCATGGGGATCATGAAAAACTGGCTGGAGGCACCTCCCTGAAGAAATAATACCTTGTAGTTATCAGGGATCTCCATAAGCTCACGCAGCAATTGTTCGGCGCCAGCGGCAACGGCCATAAACTCTTTGGAACGATGGCTCATCTCGATAAGCCCCATGCCTGTATCCTGGAAATTGACCACATCTTTTGCGGCCTGCTCAAGGACTTCATAAGGAAGAGTTCCTGGTCCGGCACTAAAGTTATAAACACGTTTAGACATTACTGATATCTCCTTGTAGTAGGGTTGTAATAAGTACAAATTAATTAATTAAAGAAAAGGGTGTGGCTGTTTTTGATTAGCCGACAAGATACCTCTTTATAAAAGAACAAGGAATAGAAAAGTCGCAAGAAGCAGTGGTAAATACTAAGTCGAGATAAAAACAGTAGGCAGGCCACCATTCAAATCACGAATTCCAAGTCTATATTTTCTATTTACTGTTCTGTCGCAGGGCCTCGTACAAGACAATACCAGCAGTCATGGCCAGATTAAGGCTGCGGATGTTAGGGTTGGGCATAGGAAGGGTATAACAGCGCTCATGATAGAGCTGAAGGATCTCTTCCGGCAGCCCTTTTGTCTCTTTGCCAAAGATAAGAAAATCTCCAGGATGAAAACTGGCCTCGGTGTATGATGCTGCGACCTTGGTGGTAAAGAAAAAAAGTCGGGTTTCTGCCTGCTCTGCCAGAAACTGATCAAGACTATCCCAGTATCTGATGTCAACAAAACGCCAGTAATCAAGGCCGGCTCTCTTCAGATGTTTGTCGTCAGTGGAAAATCCAAGGGGCCTGATGAGATGAAGGACGGTTTCCGTTGCCCCACATAAACGGGCGATTGAGCCTGTATTGGGTGGGATCTCAGGCTCAACGAGGACGACATTGAAGGGAAGATGCAAGGAGGTATGGTTATTCATTGGTTACTATTTGAGTAAAAGTATAGCCGACTTCCAAGCGGATATTGGAAACCGACTATACTTTATAACATTCGCAGGCAGTGAGGTTGAGCAAACTGCATACCAACTTTATTTAATCTCAGGCAATCCATCCACAAATGCATTCATATTTGCCTGTAATTTTATGTATTCCGCTTCACTAAGCCCGGCACCAAGGGCCACCATTCGTGCCATGTCAGCGGTGAGAAAATCTCCCGGAGTATGGGCATCGGCATTAACAACGAGCCTGGCGCCAGCCTTTAACGCCACCTTGGCCACATGACCATTAGTCAGGCAATGGCCTTTTCTCCCTGAAAGCTCAAGAAAAACACCATTTTTAGCCGCCAGAAGCGCTTCCGCTTCACTCAAAAAACCGGGGTGCGACAGGATATCAACCCCAGCCTCAATAGCTGCCATATTCGTGCCTTCGGCAACAGGTTCAACAATGGTCTCACCATGCACCACTACCACCTGCGCTCCCAACTCGCGAGCCTTGCGGGTCAGCGGGCCGATGAGGGCAGGGGGGATATGAGTCAGCTCAATACCTGGAAGAAGCCTGGTTCTTGAAAAGGGATTGAGGTCCCTGGCCGCCTGAATCATACGGGGAATAATGAAATCCATGTTGGAGCTGTCGGCGTGATCGGTAATGGCGACAGCAGTATAGCCAAGGACTTCAACCCGACGCAGATGCTCGGCAGGGACCAAAGCCCCGTCACTGAAAAAAGTATGGGTGTGGAGATCAATCATAATGATTCACCTGTTGTTTGTAGTATTGATGGAATCTATCCTTGAAGGATACCGTTGAGTGAATGCTGGCCTGCGTGGCTGATGGTGACAGTCACAATATCACCTGGAACGCAGACAATTTTTTCTTCAACATGGACAATATGATTGGTGTCGGTACGGCCCACCAGACCTTTTTCGGTGATTTTTTCTACCATTATCGGCAGGCTCTTGCTCACATAGAGGCTATTATGCTCAAGGCAGATGGTATCCTGCCGACCCTGAAACCTGCTCAAACGCTCGGACTTAACCTGTTCAACCACCTTATCATCAAAATCCGCAGACCGCGTGCCGGGACGATCAGAATACTTAAAGGAGAAGGAACTGTGGAAGCGAACTTCCTCCAGAAGGTCCATGGTCTGCTCAAAATCGTCATCGGACTCACCTGGGAATCCGGCAATCACATCGGTGCTGAGGGCAATATCAGGGCGAACAGCGCGAAGATCTGCAACCTGCTGCAGGTAAAGCTCCCTGGTATAATTGCGGTTCATTCTGGCAAGAACCGCATTGGAGCCGGACTGAACCGGGAGATGAAACTGCGGGCAGAGGATCTCTATCTCGCCAAAACAGCGCATGAGTTCCGGTGAGAGGTCCTTGGGATTGGAGGTGGTGAATCGTAAACGTTTCAATCCCTCAATGGCTGCCACCTCACGCAGGAGCTGTGAAAAGGAATAATCCCCCCCTGCATCTGTAACCTGATTGGTACGTCCGTAGGAGTTCACGTTCTGGCCAAGCAGGGTGATTTCCCGCACCCCTGCATCAACAAGAACATGAGCTTCGTCAATTATATCACTGACCTTTCGAGATATTTCCCTCCCCCTTGTATAGGGAACAACACAGTAGGTGCAGTAGTTATTGCATCCCTGCATAATGGTGAGAAACTTTCTAAAAGGAGCAACAGGGGTGGCTGACTGCAGTTCTTTCTGCTGGAGCAAGCGAGGCAGGGCGGGGATGAAAGCTGGGATCTCATATGAATCAGACATACCAATTGCCACCCTGGGCGTCCCGTCAAGGGTAGCAAGCAGACCGGCCAGTTCGTACAGATTCTGGGGTCCGATCACCAAGTCAACATGGGGCATGCGCTGCAAGATCGCTTGACCTTCCTGTTGGGCCACGCATCCGGCAATGCAGATCTTCATGGAAGGACGTCTTTTTTTTACCTTTCTCAAAACCCCGAGAAGACTCATGGCCTTTTGTTCGGCCTTGGCTCGGATGGAACAGGTGTTGAGAATGACCACGTCGGCATTATCCATATCCATGGACTCGATATAGCCATTTTCAGAAAGCAACTGCCCCATAATCTCAGAATCACGTTCGTTCATCTGACAACCAAAGGTCTTAATCATAAAGGAGAACTGTTTCATTGTATTGTCATACTTTCAGATAATAAAAGAGCCATATTGGCTAGAATCAACATTCATAATCATGCGTATCTGTTTAATCCAGGGGCAAGAGCCGATAAAATCTCAAAGAGCAAAGGCTCGGATTCAGGAGGGTAACGAAGACGCACTGCTCCCTTCTTGCCGTCAATGCTTGACAGAACAGCCAGACCATCATAGCCCTCCAGGATTGACTTGAGAAAATTAAACCTGGAGGGGGCAATGGCGAGATAAAGCTCTTTAAAATGCTGCGGGTCCATCATCGTGCAGTCAATCAGACAGAAAGTGAGGAATCAACCTCAGTCATTTGATCTTTGCGAGCAGCAAGCAGGGGGGCGACAATCTCTTCAATATACTCACTGGTCTGGGCTGAGGCCCGGCCGGTGAACTGAGTATAATCGCCAACAAGCCCCTGCAGATCTCTCATACCGAAAGGCATTCGTGGGTCATTTGCCAGGCGTTGCAGCAGATCATTGTCTCCGCCTTCCTCCTTCACGACCCTGCCAGCAGCCAGAGAGTGCTCCTTGATGACTTCATGCATTTCCTGACGGCTTTCACCTTTCTCCACGGCCTCCATGAGGATTTTCTCAGTGGACATAAAGGGCAGTTCCATGCGCAAGTGCCGATCAATTTGTTTCGGAAACACGACCATTTGCGACGTAATATTAATGTAAAGCTTAAGAATGGCATCCGTTAACAAAAAGGCCTGAGGAATATCCATTCTCCGGATAGCGGAGTCGTCAAGGGTACGCTCGAACCACTGATTGGCAAAGGTGGCCGCAAAATCAGCAGGCAGCCCCATGAGCTTACGGGCAAGACCGGTCATCCTTTCCGAGCGCATGGGATTACGTTTGTAGGCCATGGCCGAGGAGCCTGTCTGGTGCTTGGCAAAAGGTTCTTCTTGCACCTTGAGATTGGAAAGCAACCTCAAGTCAACTGCGAACTTATGCGCAGAACCTCCTATACCAGCGAGTGTTTCAGCAAGCTTCGTATCCAGCTTCCGGGGATAAGTCTGACCGGTCACCGCAAAAACATTGGAAAATCCGAGCTTTTTGGCAACCAGCAAGTCCAGATCTCTGACCTTCTGATTATCCCCCTTGAAGAGTTCAATAAAGGTCGCCTGGGTACCCACAGTACCTTTGGCGCCCCTGGCCTTTACCTGCTCCAGAAAAGAATCAATATATTCAAGATCCATAACAAGATCCTGAATATACAAGGTATTTCTTTTGCCAACGGTGGTCGGCTGGGCGGGTTGATAATGAGTAAATCCCAAGGTTGGCAGATCCTTATACTTGAGAGCAAACTCGGCAAGGTTGCGGATAACCTGGAGCAGGGCAGATCGTATCAGGGCAAAGGCCTTTTTCTGAATAATCAGGTCGGTGTTACAGACCACAAACTGAGAGGTCGCTCCCAGATGGATAATGCCTTCAGCAAGCGGGCATTTTATCCCAAATTCAAAGACATGGGCCATAACATCATGACGGATCTCTTTTTCCTTGGCTGCTGCTAGGTCGTAATCAATATTGTCGACATTGGCCTTCATCTGGGCAATCATCTCCGGCTTGACAATATCGGTCAAACCAAGTTCGTACTGGGCCTCAGCCAAAGCGACCCAGCATTTACGCCAGGTGGTAAACTTGGTCATCTCAGAAAACAGTTCCTGCATATCTCGACTGGTGTAACGGCTTACCAGAGGTTCCTGATAGATATTTCTCGACATAAAAAAACTCCCAAATAAACAGCCACGCATTTCATACATGGCAAAAAAAACATTTCAATCCTGCCAGACGATCTTAACGACCGAGAGACAGAGGAATATAGTGTTTCAGCGACAACACACTGATACCACGAATTCGACAAAAGAGAAAGAGCAAGCGGTCCCTGTATCGCGCCATTGGTTTTACATCTCACCACAAAACCAAGGAAGGCATCCTCGAGGCCTCAACGCCATCCCTTTAAATTTAACCGTTAAAAATGAGACAAAAAAAATCAATGCTTGGCAATGTCGCATAATGTATATTATGTTTAGTAAATTATTAATTCGTTAAAATAGCATGTTAGTTAAATATGCTATTTCTTATTCTAGATAATTATTTTTTGGATATCTTGATTTTGCGAAAACTGAATCCCCACTACCTTTACTTCCCAGGTATGGATTCCACGGTAACGATTGGCCATAGGAGCATAGGCAATTGCTGGATTATTATCTTGACGGAGATCTGGCAGATAAGAACCAAGTCCAAAACCAACTCCCTTTTGAATTGCGTTGTTACATTGAAATGAAATTTTCAGGTGCGTGCCTTCAGCGCCAATAGCCTTGGTTTCAACCAAGTGAGGACTTCGGGTATAGAAAACCGGACTTCTATTTCCTGGGCCGAACGGTTCAAGCAATTGCATCTGTCCGCTGCAATCAGCAGAAAAGATCTCATCAATCTCCGCCTCAAGATCTATGGTCAGTATCGCAACGGGATCAACATCTCGCACCTGCCTGCTGACTTCCTCATTTATTCTTCTGACAAAAAGATCAAAAAGCTCCTCAGAAACCGACATTCCAGCGGCCATGGCATGCCCGCCATAGCGGATCATTGTTTCCGAACATTTTTCAAGTGCGGCATGAAGGTTTATTCCCGGCACGGAACGTCCCGACCCTTTGAACACCATCTTGCCTTGACTATCCACTTCTTGACCAAAAAGAATGGTCGGAAGATGAAATCTTTCCACCATTCTTGAAGCAACAATTCCGATTACTCCATGGTGAAAATCACCCTTTAATATCAAGCAGTTGCCATTTCCAACCTTCTGCTCCTGCAGGGTAACGGCTCTCGCATAGACGTCCTGGCCAATCTTTTTTCTTTCGTCATTCAATGCCAGCAACTCTTTGGCAAAATCCATGGCCTGATTTACATTTTCACTTAACAGCAGTTGAACCGCAAGGTCGGCCTCTGCAAGCCTTCCAGCTGCATTAATCATGGGTGCGAGAAGAAAGCCGATGTCCCCTGAACTAATGGAACTGATTGGTTTTTTCTGACTGTTAAGCAAACCGCTCACTTCGAGCATCGCCCTTAGTCCAGCTCTTTTTTGCTGCTCAATCCTGTTCATGCCCTCTTTTACCAGGATTCTGTTCACCTTCCCCAGAGGAACCATGTCGGCGATTGTTCCCAAAGCCACTAAATCCAGAAAGTCCCGGACATCTGGCTCGCTCCTTTCTTCGTTGAAAAACCCCTTTTCCCGCAGGTATTGCCGGATTCCGCAGGCAAGATAAAAGGCAACCCCTACACCTGCAAGCTCCTCTGTGGGAAAGGTACAGGCGGATTGCTTGGGGTTCAGTATGGCATCCGCTGCGAAAATCCCTTCCGGAGGTTCATGGTGATCGGTCACCAGGACCTGAAAACCCATTTTTTTGGCAGCAAGGATTTCGTCATTTGCCGATATTCCGCAGTCAACTGTTATAAGGAGCGTTTTGTGATCGGGATTGGCGGGAGCCAGGGAGCGCAGGAGGTCAATGTGTAAACCGTAACCATGCGTTATCCTGTTAGGAATGATATATCTTACCGTGGCCCCAAGCTCTCGAAAAAATGAGACCAGAAGCGCAGTCCCTGTGGTCCCGTCCACGTCATAGTCACCCCAGATCAGAATTGGCTCTCCCGCCAGTACTGCTCGGCCTGCCAGTGCAACCGCTTCCTTCATTCCTCCCATTTCCAAGGGGCTGGGGAGTTCCGCCAGGCTTGGTTGTAAAAACTCCTCTACCCTCTTCTGCTCCTGCATCCCGCGCTGCGCCAGGAGCTTTACGATGATAGGATGAAGCTTCAGTTCTGTTGCCATCTGCTGCAGTTCAGTACTGGGTTCCACCCGCGGCTCCACTCTCCACTGAACAGTTGCTCCTGCCTGCTCATTATCTCGAATCGACATGAGCTTATCCATTTATGTAATTAGGACTAGAGGTATTTCTGTTTTTGCTTTGCTTGTTCATTCTTTCCATAATATTTTCCAGCTTCTCCAGAGCACAGCTGCTCCGGCCTAATAATTATCTCGATTTGACATTAACTTATTCGCGTACAGTACAAGAATAACGAGTTTTTCTGTCTTAATACTAGCTGCTCATCCCATCCATTTTCCAATTCTTTCTATAATCTTTTTCTGATCCTGCACCTCAAACCATTCCAACTCCGGGATTGCTGCAAACCAGGTATATTGACGTTTGGCATATCGCCTGGTGTCTCTGGCAAGCAGGCGCGCAGTTTCTTCCATATCCCAGATACCCTCCAGGTAATTATTCATGTGACGATAACCGATCGCCTGCATGGATTTTAGTTGAGGACTGTATCCTCTGGCAATCAATCCCCTCACCTCCTGTTCCAGCCCGCTCTTGAGCATCAGAGTGGTCCGCATGTCAATGCGCCGATACAGCTGATCGCGTTGACATGTCAATCCGACCTGCAGGATATTGGAGAAACGGCGTGTTTTTTGTTTCTGGTGTTCAAGAATATGCTCAGACCAGGGCTTACCCGTTGCCTTGTAGATCTCCAGCGCCCGCAGCAGACGATGCGTGTCATTTTCATGGATCCTTTCTGCGGAATATCGGTCACACTGTGCTAGTTCTTCATGTAACACGTGAGGTCCAACCAGGGTCAGTCGCTGCTGTAACTGTTCTCTGATCTCCGGAAACTGTCCTATTCCGGAAGAGAGCCCATTAATCAGAGCTCGCAGATAAAGGCCTGTTCCTCCGGTGAGCAGGGGCACCCTGCCCCGGAGATGAATCTGTTCAATGGCATAGAGGGCATCATGGACAAAAGTGGCCGCATCATATTCCTTGTCCGGCTCGACCACATCAATGAGATGATGCGGAATCCGCGCTCGTTCTTCAAGACTTACCTTGGCGGTGCCGATATCCATATAATTATAGACCTGCATGGAGTCAACGCTGACAATCTCACAGTCAAAACGTTCCGCCAGCAGCAGCGACAACTCCGTCTTGCCGATTGCAGTTGGGCCAATCAGCACCAGCACCGGATCTTGTATGGATTGTATCGTATTCACTGGGTTACGCTAAAGGAAAAATGGGGAGCAAACTGCTCCATCCGGGAATGTCCGATACCAGGGACACTCAGCAGATCATGCGGGCCTGTAAATAAGCCTTTGCTGTTTCGTGACTTGACAATCTGGGCGGCCAGTTCGGGTCCGATTCCTGATATGGTTGCCAGAAGTTGTGGATCGGCAAAATTAACGGGCATAGGTTGAAACAGAAAAGGAGTCACTCCAGCGGGAACAGTCTTGGGAGATTCGCTCTTCCCAGAAACAGAAATTTCCGCCGGCACCATCTGCAGCGCCCTGCCGTCCCAATGTAAGGATAAAACATTCTCCGCTTGCCTTGAAAACATTCCCTGAAAAGAAGTCCCCAGCAGCAAGCACCAAAAGACGATGCCCAGGAAGAGAAGAATCTCCACCCGGGCATCATTTTGAATATGCGGTTTTAGTTGCGATCCCGGACTACTTTGCCTGTTTCTGCTCATCTCGCATCAGTTTATAATTCATGGAATCGACAATGGCCTGCCAGGATGCTTCAATGATATTCAATGAGACTCCAACCGTCCCCCATTGCTCATGATGATCTTTGGACTCAATGAGGACCCGCACCTTGGCCCCGGTTCCATGCTCTCCGGAGAGGACTCGCACCTTGTAATCTATGAGTTCAACCTCCTGCAGGCTGGGATAAAAATGAATCAAGGCCTTACGCAGCGCCCCATCCAAGGCATTAACCGGACCATTGCCCATGGCCGCGGTATGCACCTCTTCTCCCCCGACTTCAAGGCGAATAGTGGCCTCGGTTTCGGGTGGCTGATCCATGGCACGTTTGCTGTTGATGGCCCGGAACGCCTTAAGTAGAAAATAATTTCTCTGGGTGCCAAGGGCGCGACGCATGAGCAGCTCGAAAGAGGCCTCGGCACCTTCATATTGAAAGCCCTGGTTTTCAAGATCTTTCAATTCCCTGACAATGGAAGCAACGATTGGGTTGTCATCCTCGAGATTAATCCCGAATTTTTTGGCCTTGTGCAGGACATTGCTCTTCCCTGACTGATCAGAGATAAGGATGCGCCGGATATTACCGACCTTCTCTGGCTCGATATGTTCATAGGTCAGCGGATTGCGTTTCACGGCCGAGACATGGATACCGCCCTTGTGGGCAAAAGCGGAGCGGCCCACATAGGGTTGATATTTGTTCGATGGAAGATTGGCCAGCTCATCAACCAGCCTGGATGTCTCGGTGAGTTTGGTGATCCTCCTGACCGACTCGCAATCACAGTCCATCTTCAGGGCCAGGGCTGGAATAATGGAAGTCAGATTGGCATTTCCGCACCGCTCTCCATAGCCGTTCATGGTCCCCTGCACCTGACGCACCCCAAGACTGACTGCCAAGAGCGAATTGGCAACCGCTGTTTCTGAGTCGTTATGGGCATGGATGCCAAGCTCCACCTTGGCCCCTCGCTCCCGGATAAAAGCTTGGACGCGCTCGACGATGGGCTGGACCTCCTGGGGCAGCATGCCGCCGTTGGTGTCACAGAGGATCAGACGTTCCGCACCACCGTCAATGGCCTTGCCAAGGGTGGCCAGGGCATATTCGGCATTTTTCTTGAAGCCGTCAAAAAAGTGCTCGGCATCATAAAAGAGGGTTGCCACCTGGGGTCGCAGATAGCGCAGAGATTCCTCAATGATCAGCAGGTTGTCTTCAAGTTTGATGCGCAGGGCATCAAAGACATGAATATCCCATGATTTGCCGAAGATGGTAATAACGGGAGTTCTGGCGGCAATCAAGGCCTGAAGATTGGCGTCCTTGTCAGCCGGATTGGCAAACATCCGAGTAGAACCAAAGGCTGACAGTCGGGCATGTTTCATGATGTGCCCATGCATGGTCTGAAAAAACTCCACCGCCTGAGGATTGGAGCCAGGCCAGCCGCCCTCGATGAAATCGATGCCAAGTTCATCAAGCTGATGGCTGATTCGAATCTTGTCACTCACCGACAGATTAAAATTTTCGGCTTGGGTACCATCTCGCAAAGTGGTATCATAGATCTCTACTTGTTGTCTGGACATACTTTATTTCCCTGGTTACGGGTTAACGAACTGAATCAATTATCAATCATAACAGTTCAATAGAGCGACGTTTTTTTTGCTTGCTACCATCACTGTTCTTCAGCGGGAATGTTGCTCTTGTCAAGCTCAAAGGCATCATGCAGAGCCCTGACCGCAAGCTCAGTGTACTTCTCTTCAATGACACAGGAAACCTTGATTTCCGAGGTGGAGATCATGGAAATATTGATTCCTTCCTTGGCCAGGACACTGAACATGGTGGAGGCAATGCCGGAATGGTTTCGCATCCCGACGCCGACAATGGAAATCTTGGTAATATTGGTATCCCCTTGCACGCTTTCGGCACCGATCTTTTTGATAAGCTCCTGCAGCAGCTTGAGAGTACGCTCATAATCGCTGCGTATAACCGTAAAGGTCATATCGGCCTTGCCACGGCCGGCATCCTGATTCTGGATGATCATATCGACAATGATATTCTCATCAGAAATCGGAGTGAAAATCTTGGCAGCAATACCCGGCTGATTCGGCACCCCTGAAACCGTGATTCTGGCCTCGTTTTTATTATAGGTAACACCAGAGACGATCAATCCTTCCATTTGTTTATCCTCCTCAATAACCCAGGTGCCTTCAGTCTCAGTGAACGTGGAGCGAACATGGATTGGAACTTTATAACGTTTGGCTAAAGTCACAGACCGGATATCAAGGACCTTGGCCCCCAGACTGGCTAGCTCCAGCATTTCATCGTAGGAGATCCGGTCAATCTTTCTGGCCTTGGCGCAGATATTCGGATCCGTGGTATAGACGCCCTCAACATCGGTATATATCTCGCAGGAATCAGCCTTCAAGGCGGCGGCCAGGGCGACGGCTGTGGTGTCGGAGCCTCCCCGTCCCAGCGTGGTGATATCGCCCTTTTCATTGACACCCTGGAAGCCGGCAATGACAACCACCCTGCCCTGATTCAGCTCGGCCCGGATCTTTTCCGAATCAATGGACTCGATCCGGGCCTTGGTGTGTACCGAATCGGTCTTGATCTTCACCTGATCACCCAGGAAAGAGACGGCATCATCCCCGGCCTGTTTCACGGCCATGGCAAACAAGGAAACAGTCACCTGCTCACCCGTGGACAGCAGCATGTCCATCTCCCTGGTATCAGGCAGCTCCTGCATCTGCGAGGCCAGATCGACCAGACGATTGGTCTCACCCGACATGGCAGATAAAACCACCACCATCTGATTGCCCTGTTTCTTGTTTCTGAGCACCCGCTCGGCAACTGCTTTTATCTTCGCAGGACTCCCTACTGACGTCCCGCCAAATTTTTGAACGATTAAGGCCATTATCTTTTTCGACTCCCACTTATAGGTAGAACCAACGGAACAACTGCAAGCAACTCAAAAAACAAAACGGCAGACCACATACTCGCCTGCCGTCGGAATAAACCTTTACCTGGTAGATTAACCACCAGACTTGACCACAAAAGTCAAAGTTAAAGAAGAAAATATTTTATACGCAAAAAGGAAAAATGCAACATCTTTATAGGAAGCTGAAAACAGTAAACCAGAAAGGATAAAATTTCTTGACTATGAGTACCTTGAAAAAAACGGATTCCAATGAGTTCAGTCTATGATACCCGGTATATTAAAGTAAAAGAATCATACCATATGGACATTTTTAGTTTTGGATTTAATGTGATTGATAAGAAATAACTTAATTTCAGTAACATCCCGGCTCAGCAGAGCCGTGATGTTACTGAAATTTGTAAAATTGTTGCTAGGAGTCTGTCGGATTATCCGAATTTAAAAAAGATAACATATTGATATTGCAACATATAATACAAATTGCAAGTTGCGTAACATTTCTAGTATTTCTTTAAATATCAGCAAGTTACGAAAACTGAATCACCAAAATCCGACAGACTCCTAGAAAATATTAAATCAGGCCCCTTTTTTATCTTCGTAGCGGAAAATTTACTGTCAGTAAAATTTTTTTATGAAAAAATATTTATTATCTATCTGTTTTTCTCACCTCAAGTAAAGGAGAAGAATTATGCTTGGCAAAAAACTACAGGATGCTTTTAATGAACAAATGAAAAACGAATTTTATTCCGCCTACCTCTACATGGCCATGGCTGGTTATTTTCAGTCCGAAGACTTACCCGGGTTTGCAAGCTGGATGCGGGTTCAGGCTCTTGAGGAAATGACCCATGGCGAAAAATTTTTTAATTTCACCTGCGAGACCGGCAGCCGCACCAATCTTTTGCCCATTGACGGGCCGCAGAACAACTTCACTAAACCAGCCGAGGCCTTTGAAATCGGTCTGCAACACGAAAAGTTTGTCACCGCCAGCATCAATAATCTGATGTTTATGGCAGGCAAAGACAAAAACTACGCCGCCCAGATCTTTCTACAATGGTTTGTCACCGAGCAGATCGAGGAAGAATCCAGTTTTTCTCTGATTCTAAAAAAATTACAACGGATCGGTGAAGACTCACGTGGCCTTCTGATGCTCGACCAGGAATTGGGGCAGCGAGCCTTTGTTCCCCCTCCTGCTGGCAGCAGTATGGCTGCTTGAATATTAAAAAAAATTCTTTTCGTCGTCGGGCTTAAACCGGATGACGAAAAGAAGTTCCGGAAACTACTACCTGCTGGATTCCCCTCAATTGTTACCAGCACCTCATCTTTGTGAACAGTGTCATGACGGATTATTTTGGTTTACGCTCCTTTGCATCTACCATTAAGGAAAGAGAGGAACCTCTTTCCTTAATCAAATCACATCAAATGCACGACCGCATATAAAAGGAAACAAAATATTCATGGGCGGAACACGATTCATAGTGGCGGGACGTTTTATCGACGGCAGCGGCGCCGATGTGCGCAAGAATGTTTTTCTGGCAGTGAAGAACACCATTATCACCGCAATTGGCTCGGCTGTAGACCTTCCCCACGATGACGGGGTTGTAATTGATGACTTCTCGCACTGTGTCATATTGCCGGCGCTGGTTGACTGCAGCGTTTCGCTTACGCGATCTCCCTCCGTGGACGGGCAGGTCCGCTTAGCCGCTGAAGAGGCCAACCTTGCGGAAAAGGCAGCAATGGTGGAGCGGCATATCAGTTACTGCCATGCATACGGAGTGCAGGGAGTGGCTGTCAGCGATGACCTGAGCGACCTGGGGAAACGATATCAACAGGGACTGGCGCCGGGGAGCATCATTGACATTCGCAGCTCCGGTGGTCTCTGCCGGAGCGGGCAGGATTGTGACGCCGACAACTCTCCAGACGCTGCTTTTCTTAAACTCGATTATTCCGGCAATATCGAAGACGAGGAAGCCCCCTATCTTCGGCTTAACCATGAAGAGTTGGGCCGCCTTCTGCAGCACCGAGGCGAGAAAAAGGCGGTGGTGGTGGCCAATGGCTGGCAACAGGTAGCGGAGGCACTTGAGGCCGGGTGCGATGCCATTGAACAGGGATACGCTATGGGCGAGGACAATCTCAGGAAAATGGCGGAGAAGGATGTGCTGTGGATTCCCAGCGTCCTGCGGGCCAAGAATAGTCTGGACGGTGCAAGCTCCAGCGGGGAAGTGTGTTGCCGTTTTTCCCAGCGCTATGTGGCACCGGGAAAGCCGAACCCCAGCGCAGAGGCCTTTTGGAAAAAGATGCTCGCCGAACAACTCACGCAACTGCGTCTAGCCAGAGAATTGGGCGTGAAAACGGCGGTGGGAACCGGTGCCGGCAGTGTCGGCATACTCCATGGTGAGTCGATGGTCGAGGAGATGAAATTGTTCATCAAGGCTGGCTATTCACTGGCGGATACCATCCGCTGCGCCTCAGAAAATGGAGCCCGATTCTACGGCATGGAGAAGCTGGGAGCACTTACTGTCGGACAGAATGCAACATTCCTGATTACCAGGGGCACAGTGCAGCAGCTGCCAAGAAAACTCTCCTATCTGGAAGGCATCTATGTTGACGGCGCACCCAGCGTCACCTATCATAAAAATCCTATCAAGGTGGTGTGACAGGAGCGCTTTGCACCGCCTGCAAACAATATGCGCATTCCACTGAATCCGATAACTGGTCTTGGAATTCTGGATCATGTCCCCGTAACTTCAAGGCCGCTCCTGAAAATGAGATCCGTCGAATTCAAAATAGATCCGGGTTGAAATAATGGCGAAGAAGAATTGCGCTTGAAAATTCGCCCGTTGTATGGTCAGATTTCGTCGCCGGAACCCTTGCGTTGCTGTTCTTGATAGATATAGATAGCTACGTTTTCAACCTAAATCCTGCAATCCTTTGAGTACCGAGGCTGTCAAAACGGGCGCAGAGGCAAGGAGGCAAGCCATTTTCAGCGCAGGCGTAGTTGTGACGCTGAGCATGAAAAGGCGCACGCCAACGCGTGATATGTAACCGTTTTAACAGCCGAATGCCAATCGATTGCATGTTTTTTGCTCAAAATAATATTTCTAAAAGGACTGCTCATGGTTGCTCTTCACATCGATACTATCCGTCAACTTGCCGATTCAACAATAATTTTTAAACGTGGGGAGTTCCTGCAGAAAAATGGAGCCTTTCGTCGTATCCGGGAACAAAGCGGCAATGGCCGGTATGTATACGAAGTTGATGGGAATTATGGTAATTATCGGACTGAAGTAGTATTGAACGGCACCGTCACCGGTCAGTGTGATTGTCCATATCCCGGGCCCGGTTGCAAACATATTGTGGCGATCTTGCTTGAGTTACTCGATCAGCAAAGAGATGCGGAAGATCAGTCGATTGACGATGACGACCGGCAAGCACCATACCTTTCCGCTGAGGAGATCAGACAGCAGGCCCTTGAGGACCGTCGCAAACGGGCAAAAATCGAAGAATTGAAGGTAATCCAGGGGGATATGCTGAAAGGGGACCACCTGGTAACGACAGCTAAGGGACGGCAATATCAGGTTACTCTTCATAATCCCGCGGCGGGTGTTGGTCACTGTTCCTGTCCTGATTTTTATTCAAACAAATTATCCACATGTAAACATCTGATTTTTTTAAGTTATTTTCTTGAGACACAGAAGGATTTTGCCAAGCGTATCGACCGGGAAACCTTCCCTTATATAGATATCTTCTGGGATAGTGTTGCTGGAAGGCCACGACTTTTTCATGAGCGGGACAGCGCCGACAACGGCAAAGAACTCACGGGTCTGCTGACGGAAATCTTTGATGAACAAAATCTTTTTCGTAAAGACAATGTTGCCGATTTCATTCCCTATCTGCAAAAACTTGAGCGTTATAAACAGGTTCGTGTCCAGGATCCTGTCATGCTCAAGCTTAACAATGCCGCCACAGACAACGAGTTGTCCCATGCCGCAACCAGGCCATTGTCGGACATTTCCAGCTCACTTAAAGTGGTTCCCTATGCCTACCAAGAAGAAGGCATTAAATTTGGACTTTACAAGAAGGCCGTTCTGATCGGTGACGAGATGGGTCTTGGAAAAACCCTGCAGGCCATTGGGCTGAGCATCTTGAAAAAAGACATCTTTGGTTTTCGAAATGTTTTGGTTGTTACCATGAGTTCTTTGAAACAACAGTGGCAACGGGAAATTGAGCGTTTCACTGATGAAAAAGCCTGCATAATCACCGGTAATGCCCGAAATCGTACAGAGCAGTATCGCACGGATGCCAGCTTGTTTAAGATTACCAATTATGAAGCGGTTCTCCGGGATGTGACCATAATCTCCCGTCTAAAACCAGATCTGATCATCCTGGATGAGGCGCAGCGGATTAAAAACTTCGCAACCAAAACCGCCGAAGCCGTCAAGAGTCTACCTCGGCAGCATGCAATTGTCCTGACCGGCACGCCTTTAGAGAATAAACTGGAAGATGTCTATTCTCTGGCGCAGTTTCTCGACCCGGAACTGCTCAGCCCTCTCTGGCAGTTTGCGGCTGACCACTTCCTTCTCAGTCGTCGTAAAAAAGGAGACATCCTTGGCTATGTTAACCTGCACAAATTACATGAAAAACTCAAGCCTCTGGTCATCCGCCGTCGAAAAGAAGAGGTGCTGGATGAATTGCCCGAGTTGATTGTAAACAATTATTATATCGATCTGCATCAAGATCAGGCGGAAATCCATGCAGGATATTACCAATTGCTTCTGCCCTTGTTGAACAAAAAATTTCTCACGCCGATGGATTTGCTGCGTATTCAGATGCTACTCCTTAAAATGCGGCAGACTTGTGATTCTACTTATTTGATAGATCGGAAAACAAATATCTCACCGAAGCTCGATGAACTGGCCAATATCTTAGATGAATTGATCAAGCAAAATGGGCGAAAGGTGGTGATCTTCAGCGAATGGACAACCATGACCATGCTTATCGGCAAATACCTGTCACGGGAGGCAATTCCTTTTGTTGAGCTGTCCGGCAAGGTCCCGGTTGTCAGGCGCCAGGCATTGATTGATGAATTTGACACGAATCCGGACTGCAAGGTGTTTTTGTCCACCGATGCCGGAGGAACCGGATTGAACCTTCAGGCCGCGGATTGTGTGGTGAACTTTGAAATGCCCTGGAATCCGGCAAAGGTTAATCAACGTATCGGCCGGGTCCATCGAATCGGTCAAAAAAGCAAATGTATCAATGTTATTAATTTGATTGCAAAATTTAGCATTGAAGAGCGGATTATGGCCGGGATCAAATTAAAGGGAGATCTCTTTGATGGAGTCTTTGACGGCGGCAAGGACGAGGTGATGCTCTCTCGTGAAAAACGTCAGGAAATGGTCAACCAGCTGCGCGAAATGATGGGAGAAGAGGTGGAGATGGTACGGGCAGAGTCCATTCCGGCCGAGGATCTTGCCGAAGATACGCCACATTTTCTTAACCCGGAGGTGTTCAGGAACGAGGTTGATTTTGTCGCGGAAGAGGAAGTTGAAACTCTGGAGGTGTCGGTGCCGGAAGAAGTTCTGGATGATACCGCCGGACAATCCGCCGAGCAGATGGAGGAGGTCTTGAATCAGGGCATGGGTTTTATCAGTGGTCTTCTGGAGATGGCAACCGGCCGGAAGCTGGGCGCCACAGAGGGCGGTGAAAAGATGGTGACCCTTGATAAACAGACCGGCGAGGTGACGCTCAAATTTACCCTGCCGGGATTTTCGCCGGTTAAAAAATCCTGAAACTGTGAAACCTCCTCGGCCAGTATTCCTCCAACATCGAAGACGAGGAAGCCCCATATCCCCGGCTTACTGTCGGGCGGAAAGCAACATTCCTGATTACCAGGGGCACGGTGCAACAGCTGCCAAGAAAACTCTCCTATCTGGAAGGCATCTATGTCGACGGCGCACCCAGCGCCACCTATCGTAAAAATCCAGTCAAGACGGTATGACAGGAGCGTTTTGCCATGACAACAGATTTTTGACTTGGCCCGACTCCATGTTGCCGCCTTGGTAACATGTTCGGGTTAAACAATACGAACCTGTACTGTTTCTATAAATTTGCCACCTGCAAGAATATCTGAGAGCACTATCATGCGGTCGCCTTCTTTTAAGAGTTTTTTGTGCTGCAGCTGCGTAACAGCTCGATCTATCGAGACTTCAGGATCATTGGAAAATTTGATGCGAAAGGCAGAAACACCCCAGTGAATACCAAGTCTACGCCGCACATGGGTTGTATTGGTAAATGCATAAATTGGCCCATTAGGCCGACATTGTGAAAGCAGAACAGCCATTAAGCCGCGTCTGGTGAAAACCAGGGTGGCGGCAGCTTTCAGGTTGTTGTTGAGTATTGATGCGCTTCTGGCAATTTCATACTTTGCATTATCTGATGCCTGCACCATCACTTTCGTATCCTGCTCCATTTCTCTTTCTATTCTGCGGGCAACGACATCCATCACCTCCAAGGCCTTCAGTGGGTGTTTGCCCGTTGCTGTTTCTCCTGACAGCATTATTGCATCAGTACCTTGTAGTACAGCTTGGGTAATGTCTGTCACTTCAGCTCTTGTCGGCGTTGGGTTAACAATCATAGATTCAAGCATATGCGTGGCCACGATTACCGGTTTTCCAGCAATACGGCATTTCTTGATTATCTGTTCCTGAAGGAGTGGAACCTCTTCATAAGGCAACTCGGCTCCGAGGTCTCCTCTTGCTATCATAATTCCATCGCTTACTGCTATTATTTCGTCAAGGTGAGGAATTGCCTCAGCACTTTCTATTTTTGCAATAATATCAATGGGTACATTTTTTTCAGTGATAAATTGCTGTAACTCTTCAATAGCAGGGGCTCCCTTGACAAAAGAAAGCGCAATGAAATCAACACCATTTTCAATGCCCAAAGCAATATCTTGCCAATCTTTTTCTGTTATTGATGGCAGGTCTGCGCTTTTACCTCGAATATTGACGTGACGCCGAGAGCTCAGAACGCCATTATCAAGACACTCGCATCTGATATCTGTTTGCGTAATATCCATGACCTTGAGGCTAAGCATCCCTCCATCAATTAAGACTATATCGCCCAGGGCAACATCGGAAACAAAACCATCATAGTTTATTTCAACACAGTATGGTTCGAGCTCAGCCTGGCGCCTGATCGTCAGAGTTAAAGTCTCCCCTTTATGCAAGACAATATCAGTCTTCACATCACCTGTTCGTACTTCTGGCCCCTTGGTGTCGAGAAGAATGGCAACAGAAGAACCTGTTTTCTCATTAATGGTTTTAATGTGCTTAATTACCTCACTATGCCATTTATGTGTGCCATGGGACATGTTGAGACGGGCAACATTCATTCCATTTTCAGCAAGCTGCTTTAGAATCGTAAAAGCTGAGGTTGCAGGGCCTATGGTGCACACTATTTTAGTTTTACGTGTATTCATAGAGGTGGCTCATATCTGAAGCATGAAGAGTTTGCTGATAAAAATAAGGAGCTTTGGGTACGCAAAAAGGGAAAATGCAACATCTTTAGAGAAAGTCTCAAACAGCAAATAATAAGGGGATGAAACAAGAATTATTTACCCGCCCACAAACCTATTTAATCCCTTTGTCTTTCAGGAATTCACCGTATTTCTGATCTTCAGTAACAATGTGCCCCATCCACCATTGGCGAAGAAAAGTATAGATGTCCATCGCCGCCGCCTTATCTTCATTTTGCCATTCAGTCATTAGCACTTTCAGCTTATCCAGATAACTCTTGTGGATAGCAAGATGATTGGCAAAGTCGGGATAGTCATTGCTTTCCAGGATAGTCTCCTCATCTTTCAAATGACTTTCCGCATACTCTGCCATCTCATCCAGCACCCCTTGTATTGAACTATCGGGTTCCTCGTTGCGGAGCACCGTATACATTTTGTTGATAAGTCCAATCAACTTTTGGTGCTGAATATCCATCGAACTGATCCCGGTTGCATACGCCGCGCGCCATTTTATGATATCCATTCAATTTCTCCTTAACGATTGATTGCTCTAATGAAAAATATTGATTCAGATTACGACACCAGAGTACTAAATATCTGCTAATTATCCGGCCCCCCACGTGAAGACAGGCAACTTGATTACGATTTCTCACTGAAAACCATAGTCTGCCCCCTGATATTCTTTTATATAAAAGTTATAAACTAAATCAGCCATGTTCTGCAACGAAAGGATTCTGCTATCCGGTTGTTGCTGTTTGATACCGATCAATTTTTCAATCGGTATTGTGTCCCCAGAATTACCCTCAGAATTACCTCCTTGGTTAACATCTCATTGTTTGACTGATTCTTTATAAGATTGTAGTTTGTGATGTACGTTTCGATACAGTCATATTGGTTGAAAGTCGGGGGAAAAAAATCTGTGGGTTTGACGGTATGATCAAATTGCCTCTCCAGCCAGGCGGCTCGGTGTATTCATGCAAGAAAGTCTATTTTGATTCGTAACCAGAGGCTTAAGCGTTAAATGAAAAATATATTGTTCTATCTGGTTGTTGCCGTTCCAATGCTGTTTTTGACAAACGTGGGCGCTGCTCATGCAAGAACAGGCAAGCTGACCGTCACCTACCCCCTTCAAGGCGCACTTTTTCCAAGCGATTTCCGCAGCCCGACTTTTCGTTGGGATGATGCCAGTTCAGCCACTCGTTGGGAACTGTCTGTTACTTATCCGGAACCAACGCCACCCCTTATTGTTACAATCCAAGAAAAAAACTGGCAGCCCGCTCCCTCAGTTTGGGCCGTGATGAAAAAACATGCCCTTGATAATGATCTTGTAATCAACATCACGGGCCTGAGCGCGGGAAAAAAACAATCCGGTTCTCTTGTCACTATCCGCGCCTCTGCTGATGCGGTCCAGGCGCCGATTTTTTACAGGGAAGTCCCGTTGCCGGTGACGAACGCCATCAAAAATCTTACCACAATCAGATGGAGATTAGGTTGGGCCAGTGAGGAAAAGCCTCCTCCTGTAGTCCTTGAAAAAATGGAGATTTGTGCCAATTGTCATTCCTTTGACCGTAGTGGAACTGTCATGGGAATGGATGCGGATTTTCAGGGGGACAAAGGTGCTTATGTTATCACAGACATCCTGCCGGATACTCAGCTCGATGATACTCATGTGATCAGCTGGAGTAACGTGAAGCCGGAGCCCGGGATCAGGACCTTCGGGCTGTTTGCAAAATTGTCTCCGGACGGCCGCTATGTTGCGAGTACCATCAACGATATTGCGGTGTATAAAATGCTGCCGGATATATCCTACTCCCAGCTTTTTTTCCCGGTACAGGGGCAGATTGCTGTTTTCGACAGATCTGAAAAAAAATTCAGCATGCTGGCTGGAGCTGACGATCCCCAATACGTTCAGAGCAATCCGGTCTTTAGTCCCGATGGAAAATCTCTGGTATTTATCAAATCAAAACGTCTGGATAAAACAATTCCCGTTATCGACTTCATGGAACGTAAGGCCTTTTACACCTATGACTTGTACCGGCTTCCCTTTCCTAATAGTGATAGCCTTGCTCCTGTTCAGGTGCAAGGGGCATCCGGTAACGGTATGAGCAATTATTTCCCAAGTTTTTCACCTGATGGTAAATGGATAGTGTTCACGCAATCGAAAGGATTTATGATAATCCAACCGGACGCACAGTTGGTCATTATCCCGGCAGAAGGCGGTGAGCCGAGGGTGATGCATTGCAACTTTGAAGGGAGGATGAATTCCTGGCATAGTTTCTCTCCCAATGGAAAATGGATGGTTTATGCAGCCAAGAGTGATGGTCCTTATACGAAACTGTGGCTCACGCATATAAATGAAAACGGAGAGGATTCAACACCGGTACTGCTGGAAGATTTCACTGCGCCGGAAAGAGCGGCAAACCTGCCGGAATTTGTCAACATAGACGCAAGCCTTCTGCATCGCATAGTAAATAACCTCTCCAGCGGCAAACCTTAGCAGCTGTGGCAATTGTTTGAGTGTGAACGTCGGGGATGGATACTGCACTATTAACCACCAATGAATGGGCGATAAAATGAAACACCTTCAAGTTCTTCTTCTCCTGGGCCTCTTGCTGATGGCCACAAACTGTTTTGCTGTAATAGCGCCGAGTTCAATGATTATCAGCGGAAGTAATGACCCGCTCGTTAATGGAACGTATACAAACGCCGGTATCATCGTTAATGGTAAGATGAGCTGGATAAAGGGTGACTATGTCCTTCGGTGGAGTGATGCGATTATGGGCCTTTCCTGGAACATTGAAAAGCCATCCACCGCGGCCGTGTATTACGGTAATTGGGCAGACACTGCGGTTCCGGAAGAAACCGGATGGAATTGTACCTCCCAGGCAGCCAATCCCTGCACTCCCCCGGTAGTGACGACAACCCCGTTGCCCGATATGCTTACTGTCAGTGGCTGTGCGGAAACGCAGGTTGCCGGTGTGTATACCAGAACTTTGAATCATGAGGGATGGCCGCGCTATGAAAACGGTTCACTCCAACTCCGGCGAGGTCTCAATATAATTTCATCTCCGGCTTGGGTCATAGAAAATGACAGTGCCACGACACGTTATTATTTTAATAACAGAAGTGAGGTACGAGTTCCGGATCTTGATTGGTATCAGGGGCCGGATGGAACACCATCAACTCTTCCTGTGGTTACCGAACAACCATTACCTGAAAATCTTATAGTCAGTGGAACAGTGGATTCGTTTCTTAACGGAACCTACGCGAGAGGGCTGAACTACAGTGGATACCCGCAGTACGTCAAGGGGAATTATGAGATTCGCCATGGCTGGATAATGATGACCAGTGTGTGGAATATTGAGAACAATGGTATCGGCGCTCAATATTACACCCATAGCGATATCGGAACCGATGTGCCTGAGACGGGCTGGGAGCTTGGCCCCAATGGTGGTTCGCCTCCAAGTCCTCCTGTTGTTACCGAAACACAACTTCCCGACCAATACAAAGTCAGCGGTGCCGGATTTGCAGCAGTAAATGGGCTTTATACACGTACCGTTAACTCCAATTCCCACACCGGTCTGGTGTATGAGAAAGAAGCAATATATTTCCTTAGAGCCGGAACAGTGCCCGTGATGAACTTCGGATATGAAATTACCAATAGTGGCGGTGACTCATACTATTATGTGGTGAGCAATTCTCTTCTTATTCCTTCCACTGATTGGGCTTTAGATTTCCTGGGTACGTCCTATCCACCGCCACCTTTTGTTGTGCCTTATAACTTCCCTTGGCCTATGTTTCTGCCTCCTATTACAAATAAAACAACACCTTGAGGCACCCTGAAGTCAAAAAGATAAGCGCGGCTGAAGCGGCCTTCTCAGTATATAAAGCACCATTCGTTGTTGGATTGCATAACATCTTCCGGTTTTCGTAAAGAAAGGTTTGGACGGTGCAGGCTCCAACGGGGATGTGTGTTGCCGCTTTTTCCAGCACTATGTGGCACCGGGAAAGCCGAACCCCGGAGCGGAGGCCTTCTGGAAAAAGATGCTCGCCGAACAACTGACGCAACTGCGTCTGGCCAGAGAATTGGGCGTGAAAAAGGCTGTGGGAACCGGTGCCGGCAGTGTCGGCATACTGCATGGACTCAATGGCGAGTCGATGGGCGAGGAGATGAGATTGTTCATCAAGGCCGGCTATTCACTGGCGGAGACCATCCGCTGCGTCTCGGAAAATGGCGCCGGATTCTTCGGCATGGAGAAGCTGGGAAAGCTAACAGGCGGGCGGAAGGCAACATTCCTGATTGCCAGGGGCAAGGTGCAGCAGCTGCCAAGAAAACTCTCCTACCTGGAAGGCATCTATGTTGACGGCGCACCCAGCCTCAACTATCGTAAAAATCCTGTCAAGATCGTGTGAGAGGTGCGCTTTGCATCGCCTGCAAAAAACTGTTTTCCAATAATGATTTTTATGTTTTCAGACAGTTAGCATGTCCCGACCCCATTTCTACTCAGCCCCAATAGAATTGCCGCGTCAAGTGAAACGCCGATAGATTTTTTTACCCTAGACGGGTTTTCGATAATTTTAAAGATGGGCTTATTTTGGGGCTACAATCAATAATGAGCGATTTGATTCTGTATTTTTTGGGTGATTTTTTCAATAAAAAATCCTCAAGTTCTTTAATGTCATCAAATACTGATGGTTTAGTGAATCTTTCTGACTTGTACCACAGGACCAGAAAAATACCTTCTCGTGATCCGATGTCTTTTATATAAAGAGGAAGCTGCGTTGTTAGCCCATGCTCAAGATTTTCATGATGCGCATTTTTCAATTCAACACAAACATTCATAAGAATGTCATTCTTTGTATAAGAAAAATGGAAGTCTAGGCTACCATTCGAAGCAACGACTTCCCTAGAGATTTTAATGCCTTTAATCTCAGCTAAAAATCTAATCTGATTGTAGATTATTGATTGAGCCTTTGGCTCTAGTATTGGGGAATTCTTTTTATCACGATCTTCCCAAAAGGCACTATTTAACCCACCAAATTCAATAGATTTTTTTAGTGTGATTTCAAGCAGTCGATAGCAAAAGTCTGCAAATGATTTTTTACTATTTATTTTTGTATCTAATATATATGACCTTATTTCAGGAATATCCTCGGACATATAATGAGCATTTAAATTATTAATAAATTTGTTTTTAGCCTCAAAATAACTATTGAAATTTGTAATAGTAAATAGCTTATGGTGAAGTAGTTTGTCACCATTGCCGAGATAGGAAACTAAATAATTTGAAATAAATTCTGAATTGAGGTTTTTGATTTGGAAAGGGAATTTTTCATTTTGTTGAAGTTCCCAAAGAAACTCTAAAATTTGATCTTTATGTGGGCTGTAGCGACCACCCCTTTTAGCTTCTTCTCTACCTAGATCTATTGGTACTATGTTGTTCTCAATTAGCTCAAAGTCCGGGTGATAAAAATGATTAATGACAATGTCTATTCTTGTTGATTCGCTTACATTACCAATTGAATCAGCAAAAAATGTCAAAGGCATTCCGCTGATTAACATCTCTGCTGAATCCAAGAACGAATAAATTGGATCCTCAAAAACATTGGTAATTTTTGAAAATATTATTTCTGCTCTATCATTAAGCCTACAAATTATGTGATCATTTTCAGCAATAAAAGGCACTACAAACGAGATAACTGTCTTAATGTCATCTTGATTTTCTCCGGAGAAGTCTGGTTCCAAAAGTTCTACACAAAGCTTACTAATTTCAAGATTTTCCGGATCGAAATCTAGCTCTTCGTAAATACGACTTAAAATGTCTGGGTCAATATATTCACTGTGCTCTTCTATCACTTCCCTGAGGTTGTCCTTTCTTTCTATCTGGAAGAGATTGTTGTTTAAGACTAATTGAGTGAGCAAAAAGCCTACTAGTCGTTTTTTGTCTAGATATTTACTATCAATCCTCCCTATTAGTTCTTCTAGTACAGCGTATATTTTAAAGTTTCGGATATAGCCGTTTCAGTTTAATTCGCGCATCATTCGTGGTGAACTGCCAATCGACCTTGGTTTGACGATTATTCCGATCAGTATTCCATGCCATTACTTCAGATCGCATTTTCTCAATACAGTCAATTCGACCCGCAAGGCATTGTCGCTTTAAAACGCTGAGTTCAATCTCTGCTATATTCAACCA
>Ga0180732_1000358_pt1 | contig 41301 bp, 47 predicted proteins | sample KR11_01MetaG_FD_148674 | JGI IMG/M metagenome (GOLD analysis project Ga0180732, IMG submission 148674) | Groundwater microbial communities from the Olkiluoto Island deep subsurface site, Finland - KR11_0.1 MetaG | ecosystem: Environmental > Aquatic > Deep subsurface > Groundwater | place...
TAACCGGTGTATTTGCGTACCGATAATACATAATCAGATCAATAAAACGCATAAAATCATTTGGAGTAGAAAAAATTGGCATTCTATTTACGCCGCGATTGAACACATGATATATCTCCCCTGAAGTGAGAATAATTTTTCTCTGCGGCATAATTTCATAATAACAATTACCAAACAGCATTTCAAGAATAATCCTTTGGTTAGAAGCTATTTAACCCCGGGGGTTAATAGGATTAAATTATCATGAAAGATTATTTTGAGACAAATTTTTTAAGATCAATAATATCTTTTTTATAATCTGCGAATAACCGTTGACAAAAATTCCGCTGCTTTTATAATTTTTAGATTACCTAATTCTACTCTTCCATTCAGGACCGGTAAATCTTCGTCGCCGGTAATAAGATACCCGCACTTTCCGGTTAATGCGCAAGCGAGCAATTTATCATCTTTTGCATCTTACCTCTTCTACTTCCCTTGTAACGTCTTTCAATACTTCATCTTCGCTGTATTGCGTATTACGCGATTGAATCTTATCAACAAGCTTAAAAAGCTTTTCTTTTGCTACTTTTTGGTACGCTTCATATTGCTTAGTACTCATAATGACCGCATACGGCTTTCCCTTTTTTTCAATGGTAACGATTTCCTCACCAAATTTAACCCTTCCTAAAATTTCAGAAAGGTTATCTCTTACCTGTGTTATACCCCTCTGCTTTCAAAATGCGAAAGTATAAGGACTCTTCGCTAAAGCTTCGCTGTCCTTATGGCTTCGTAGCCTTAGGGCGAAGTGCCATAATACCTAACCCTCCTTCGCTAAAGCTACGGAAGGGCACGGCGATACTTTGACTTATGCCTTCGAAGCCTATAAGGCGAAGAGGCAAAGCTACGGAGGTATATACCAATTATTCGCAAATTCAAAGCGGAGTGGTATACATTGACTACTGCATTCGGCATATTACCAACATTTTACAAACTTTCCTCCATTATATCAATAACGTACTTTACGTAAGGATCACTACCATACCCCGCCATTGTTTGGAATTAACAAATATAGACATTTATACCCCTCTGCTTTCAAATTGCAAAAAAGTATAATACCTAACCCTCCTTCGCTAAAGCTACGGAAGGGCACGGCGATACTTTGACTTGTGCCCTCGAAGCCTATAAGGCGAAGAGGCAAAGCTACGGTAGGTATATACCAAATTTTTGCAAAATGATTGCGGAGTGGTATATATTATATTTTCAGCTGCAATGAATGCTATTTTTGTGGTTTTATTTTCAATAATAAATCACTGGAAAGGTCATTGTAAAATTTTATAAATTGGTTTTTGTCAAATTTCGTCTTCATTTTTGGTAAAATCTTGAATTGCCCGGCATCAGCGATTGTATTCGCGAAATAAAACTCAGAAAGACCTGTATCCTTTTCCTTCGCAAGTTTGAAAAGCTCATCAAAAGAAAAATCCGTATTTTTAATAATAACAAATAGATCAATGTAATCTTTCGGTTCTAGCCTGCCCAATATTGCAAGAATTTTATTTGTTGCTATGTTTAGCAGGGAGTCCACGCGGATAGAGAATAAGATTATTATGCAGTGTGTACATGGTACCCCCAAATATCCAGAGCTCTCCCCCAATCATGTTTTATTTTTTTCGGCAACTGTAATTTAGGGAATATAGATACAATATCCTTTATAGTCAAGTACTTCCAGACATCATCAAATTTAGCGTGTGTCAAAATACGCCCGACAAGCCATGCCTTTTCAACTTCATCCTGTCCATGAAGAATTGCACGTACCTGTTCATCGCTTAAATCATAATCCCAAAGAAAGTAAGGTATTTGTTTACTCATATCACTAGTATAACAAAACAATCATCATATTACTACAATTCTGATCCCAACCACCATATATCCCGCCGCACTCCGGTAAGTACTCACTGGACATAGTTTCCCAATGTAACAAAATCCCGCCTCTCCTCCCTTTATTAAAGGGAGGCTGGGAGGGATTTTTTAACATTAGAAAATTATGGCTAGTGAGCAGTTACTACTGACCCACTTGACAACTCCCGTTATTTAGCCTAATATTGGGAGTATGGATACCGATATTAAGTATATTAAACGCGATCTTGAGGCTATTCTAAAAGAGCACCTCAATAAACATAAAATAATAGTGTTGTATGGAGCCCGGCAAGTCGGTAAAACAACATTAACTAAAAAACTCTTTCCTTCGGAAGCCGATTATTTATATCTCTCATGCGATCAATCCCGCATACAAGAGCAAATCATTCCGGACAAATTGGCACTCGGTAGAATAGTAGGGGACTATACCAATATAGTATTTGATGAAGCGCAGTACCTAAAAAACCCCGGTCTTGTGTTAAAAATTCTTATTGATTCGTTTCCGGAAAAAAATATTATCGCTACAGGATCATCCTCATTTGATCTTGCGCACAAACTTAGTGAACCGCTGACAGGAAGACATTATAAACTCCTCCTCTTTCCGCTTTCATTAGCAGAGATCGCCCATTCTGTCCCTCCGACCGATGTACGTTTTCACTTGGAACAAGCTCTTATATTCGGAACCTATCCGGAAGTATTTAAATTAAAAACAAACGAAGAAAAAATACTTAATTTGCAGACCTTAACTGATTCATATTTATATAAAGATATTCTCGCATTTAATTTGGTGAAAAATAATCAAAAAGTAAAAGAACTTCTCATAGCAATCGCGCTTCAAATAGGCAACGAGGTTTCGTATTCCGAGCTTGCCAACACCATAGGAATTGACCGGAAAACAGTCGAATATTATTTAGATCTGTTAGAGAAATCATTCGTCTTATTCCGGCTTTATGGATTCAGCCGAAATTTGCGTAGTGAAATAAATAGAAAAGTAAAAATATATTTTTACGATGTAGGCATACGCAATACCCTGATAAATAATTTTAATGAGTTAGCGCTGCGTACCGATGGAGGCGCATTATTTGAGAATTTTGTTGTTTCTGAAATGCTTAAAAAGGAAACTAACAAACCCCAAAAGGCCAACCTTTACTTTTGGAGAACTTACGAACAAAAGGAAATTGATTTAATCTCTGAAAAAAACAGCGTGATAACAGCGTATGAAATGAAACTCAACAAGTCCAAAAAAATAAGTGGTTTTGCGCCGTTTCAAAAGTTATATCCGGAAAGTACGACAAAAGTTATTACACTTGACACACTTTTGCAAGAACCCCTCCTTATCTAATATATACCACTCCGCTTTGAATTTGCGAATAATTGGTATATACCTCCGTAGCTTTGCCTCTTCGCCTTATAGGCTTCGAAGGCATAAGTCAAAGTATCGCCGTGCCCTTCCGTAGCTTTAGCGAAGGAGGGTTAGGTATTATGGCACTTCGCCCTAAGGCTACGAAGCCATAAGGACAGCGAAGCTTTAGCGAAGAGTCCTTATACTTTCGCATTTTGAAAGCAGAGGGGTATAGATTCGACCATAGCTCATCATTGACAAATTCAAAGAGGGGTATGAAGCTCCCACGACCTTACGGTCGGGGTTTCATTCCAATACTTCGTTGGGAGTGAAATCCCTCCGAAGCAGAAAATCTTCGCATTCATTCCCGATCTTACGATCGGGGTTTTCTGCGAAGGGGGATAAAACCATAAAACTGCGCATTAGTGCCTCATTACATACAGCATGGCTAATGCCGCCATCCATGTTTTAATCGGGTTAAAAGACGACTTGACTTGGCAAATAACCGGCGTATAATACAAGTATATGCTCATTAAGCGATCTCTTTACCCACAAATCAAAGAACATTTGAGTACACCTGACGTTTTCACACTCATTATTGGGCCGAGACAAGCAGGGAAAACAACCCTTATGGACTTGTTAAAAAAGCATTTGGATAACAAAGGTGAAAAAACCATGTTCCTCAACGTAGATATTTCTTCTCACAAACCGTACTTTGCCTCACAAGAACAGTTAGTCCATGCAATCCGACTTGAGGTAGGAGAGGGAAGTGGGTACATCTTTTTGGACGAGATTCAACGCATAGAAAACGCAGGACTTTTTCTCAAAGGACTTTATGATATGAAGTTACCCTATAAATTTATTATCTCCGGTTCCGGCAGCTTGGAGCTTAAAGAAAAAATTCATGAGTCTCTCCCCGGGCGTAAACGGTTGTTTCAGATGACGACGCTTAGTTTTGAAGAGTTTGTGAATTTCAAGACAGAGTATCGTTTCTCAAAACCAGATGAAGCTCCCACGACCTTACGGTCGGGGTTTCATTCCAATACGTCGTTGGGAGTGAAATCCCTCCGAAGCAGAAAATCTTCGCATTCATTCCCGATCTTACGATCGGGGTTTTCTGCGAAGGGGGATAAGGAACTCATAGACCTTGCTGCAGTTTTTGATGTCCACAAAGAATCGCTGCGAACCCTGCTTGATGAGTATCTTAACTTTGGCGGCTATCCGCGTGTCGTGCTGGCAGATACCAGTGAAAAAAAACGTATTGAGATTGACGATATCTATCAAAGTTATCTGCAGCGGGATATTGAGCAGTTGCTTAATATTAAAAAAACAGATCGGTTTGGGAATTTAGTGAGAATGATAGCAGCACAGGCAGGGAATCTGGTAAATGTTACTGAACTTTCCCGCTCACTTGGTGTGGCACAAGAGACAATAAATAATTATTTATGGTATTTGGAGCAAACGTTTATTGTCAAGAAAGTGACTCCGTATTTTAGAAACGTCCGGTCAGAGATTACCAATTCACCGACCTATTATTTTGTTGATCTAGGGCTTAAGAACTTCAGTATCAACCAGTTCGGTATAGCAACCCAGCTGATACCTCCGCCAGGTATGTTATTTGAAAACTTTGTCTTCAATGATTTGCATGAACGTTTGCGATTGCAACTAAGCTCTGCAACCATTCACTTCTGGAGGACGCAAGAGAAAGCCGGGGTAGATTTCGTCATTAACACCGGTCTTAATGCTATTCCTGTAGAGGTAAAATACGCTACCTTTACCGCCCCGCAAACAACCAGATCGTTCCGGTCATTTTTGGATAGATACAAACCGAAAGAGGCGTACATTGTGCATTTGGGGGAATACTTCCAAACAACGTATGAAGGAACTACTATTCACTTTCTTCCGTTTTACAACCTGCAAGCAATCATAGACCACATTGTTAAATAAATATATAAAAGTCTAGGCTTTAACTCATATATATCCCGCCACACCCAACCATTGACAATTATAGACATTTATAGTATCCTATGGGCTACTCTGCTCAAATATATCATGAAAAAAAAATTTCAATTATCGTGCCGGTTTTTAATGAAGCCGGACACATTGCCCTGTTTTATAAAGAACTGACTGACGTCTGGAAAAATTTACATGATAAATACGACCTCGAACTGATATTTGTCAACGATGGAAGTACGGATGACACCGATACTGAAATCAAAAAATTCACTCAGTCGGACGCGCGCGTCAAATATCTTGAATTTTCAAGGAATTTCGGAAAAGAAATTGCCGTATCTGCCGGACTCAAATATGCCTCCGGTGACGCCGCTGTCATCATTGACGGCGATCTGCAACATCCTGTCGAACTGATGCCTCAATTTATCGCTCTCTGGGAAAAAGGCGCGGAAGTAGTTGTAGGAGTAATAAAATCCAGCAAGAACAAAAATCTCTTAAGAAAACACGGGTCGCGAATATTTTATACCCTGCTGCGTTTAGTCGGCGACTCCAATTTTGTTCCGCATGGCACGGATTACAGATTACTTGATAGAAAGGTGATTAACGCTTTCAACAACTGCACCGAACGCAACAGGATCACCCGCGGGCTTATCGACTGGCTGGGATTTAAAAGAGAACTAATTTATTTTGACGCGAAGGAGAGAAGATACGGTAAGCCAACATACAGCCTTAGTAAATTGTCCAAACTCTTTATGAACAGCTTCGTTTCATTGAGCTTCTTTCCCCTCAAACTCGCCGGCTACCTCGGCCTCCTCATCACCCTGATCGCATGTTTATTTGGTACATTCATTCTGACAGAACAGTATATTTTAAGAGATCCGCTGCAACTGCATTTTTCCGGCTCCGTACAACTAGCTGTCATTAACATGTTCTTAGTCGGAATAGTATTGATATGTCTGGGATTAATCGCTCTCTATATAGCCAATATGCACACAGAAATACTTAACAGACCATTTTTTATAATAAGAAATAAAGAAAATTTTGACTAATATGCAAAACAGTAAAAAAATCCTCTGGTTCACCTGGAAAGACAGAAAAAATCCCCTGGCAGGAGGAGCAGAACTAGTAAATGAAGAACTGGCCAAACGTCTTGTAAAAGACGGAAAAGAAGTTATCTTTTTAGTTGCAGGATTCAAGGGGGGTAAAAGAGAAGAAAAAATTGACGGCTACAAAATCATAAGAGTAGGCAATAAATGGACAGTCTATTGGCTGGCTTATAGATATTACAAAAAATATCTCCAATACTGGCCTGATCTGGTCATCGAAGAAATTAACACCATACCATTCCTTACAAAATATTATGTTAAACAACGAAATATACTTTTAATATATCAACTATGCCGACAAATTTGGTTTTATGAAATATTTTTCCCGCTTAATTTATTCGGTTATCTCATTGAACCTATTTATCTTTGGCTTCTAAGAGATAGGAAGGTAATAACAGAATCAGAAAGCACAAAAACAGATTTAACACGATTTGGGTTTAAGCCTCAAAATATTAAAATTATTCCGATAGGAATTGAATTCAAACCTGTTGATGACTTAAAAAAAATAGAAAAATATCCAAACCCGACTTTAATATCTTTGGGGTCAATTAGAGCAATGAAACAGACTGATCACATTATAAAAGCATTTGAATTGGCAAAAAAAGAAATTCCAAATCTAAAACTTTTAATTGCCGGAGATATGAGTGGAAATTACGGATTGAAAATAAAAAAAATGATTCATGACTCACAATATACCAATTCTATACATTATTTAGGTAAAATAGATAAAAATAAAAAAATAGAGATCATGCAAAAAGCCCATCTTCTTCTTGTCACAAGCGTAAAGGAAGGATGGTGTATTGTAGTAACCGAAGCAAACTCCCAAGGAACACCTGCTGTCACCTACAATGCTGATGGTCTACGAGATAGCGTAAAACATGACCAAACCGGCTTAATTTGCATTAAAAATACAATTGAGAAACTTTCTCAAAATATTGTTGAACTTTTTAAAGATAAACAAAAATACAAAAAAATTAGCACAAATGCTTGGCTTTGGAGTAAAGAATTTAATTTTGATTTTAGTTATAAAACTTTTATCGCAAAATGAAAAATATACTTAACGAAAAACCAACATATAACATTAAAGGAAGACTTGCCGAAAGCCTTCGCTTCGTTGATATTAAAGATGTATATAATAAGACAATTCTGGATATTGGCTGCGGATACGGATGGTGTGAATTACATTTTTTTAAAAAAGGAGCGAAAAAAATTGTCGGTACTGAAATTACTGAAAATGATCTTATCACAATTAAAAAGCATATCAAAAATAAAAAAGCTAAATTTATTGTAGGTAACGCAATAAAGCTACCATGCAAAAAATCGTCATTTGATACAGCAGTATCATGGGAAGTAATAGAACATATTCCGAAAAATACTGAAACTATAATGTTTTCTGAAATACACCGAGTTTTAAAAAAAGGTGGTAAATTTTATTTATCTACACCTTATCGAAATTTATTTAATAATATATTCGATCCTGCATGGTGGTTGATTGGCCATCGTCATTATTCTAAAGAAAAATTACTAAAGTATGGAAAAGATCATGGTTTTTCCATCGAAAAAATGGAAGTTACTGGATCTTGGTGGAGTTTATTCTCATCACTAAATATGTACATAACCAAATGGATATTTAGACGTAAACGTTTTTTTGAAAATACTTTTCTCGAACATGATGATGAAGAATACAAAAGTCATAAAGGATTTGTAACTATATTTGTAAAGTACAGGAAAAAATAATTATGAATAGGTTAAGTAACCCCATAATTTCCGTAATCGTACCAACTAAAAACTCAGCAACAACTATAGAATCATGCTTGAAGTCTATTCATAAACAATCATACAAAAATATTGAGATTATTGTCGTAGATAACAACAGTTCCGATAATACAAAAACAATATCACGGAAATATACAGATTATGTATTTAACTATGGACCCGAACGAAGTTCACAGAGAAATTTCGGGGCTAAATACGCAACTGGAAAGTTTTTACTTTTTATCGACAGCGATATGGTACTTTCTATAGATGTAGTTAAAAACTGTGTAAAAAAAACTATAATAGATCAGAACATAAAGAGCATTATTATTCCAGAAAAATCATTTGGTAAAGGATTTTGGGCAGGGTGTAAAAAACTGGAAAAATCTTTTTATGTTGGCGTTGACTGGATTGAAGCTGCGAGATTTTTTGAGAAAAAAGTGTTTCAGGAAGTCGGAGGATACGATGAGAAAATCATCAGCGGCGAGGATTGGGATTTATCGCAAAAGATAGGCGATAAATACAAGATTGATAGAATATCGGATTTCATTTATCACAATGAAGGGAAAATTAGTTTATTGGAAACGATTAAAAAAAAATTCTATTATGCCAAAAAGTTTAATATTTATACCGAAAAAAAAGAAAACAGTAAAAATCTAAAAAAACAGACTAATATCTTGTTACGTTATAAATTATATTTTTCCAATCCCAATAAACTTTTTTCAAACCCAGCTACCGGAATTGGAATGTTGTTTATGAAGACATGCGAATTCGGATTTGGGGGAATGGGGTATTTAATTGGTAAGAGAATTAACAATGAATAAAATAACAATAATAATACCAGTATATAATAATTTTACAACAATTCAGGAAGTTTTTGACTCTCTAGAAAAACAAAATCATAAAGAATTAATTGAAGAAATTATTATAATTGATGATAATTCGAATGATAATACAAGAAATCTTATTGAAAAATATCAAAACGAAAGTTCATTTAAGACAAAATTAATTATACATACAAAATCAAATGGTTTAGCTGCAAATTACAACGAAGGAATTGAACTTTCAAAAACTGATTATTTTATATTAATGCATGCGGATATAGTGTTGATAGGTTATAATTCTTTTTCAAAAATGTTAGAGCCATTACTAAAAAATGAAGATGTCATTGCTTCTTATCCAATAATTTTACACCCTTATTCTGTCTGGAAAGATTATAATTTTTGGCAAAAATGTTTATTCAGCAGATTTGTTGGAAAAAGATTAAAAATGATCACAGGAAAATTTGATTGTTTTAATAAAAAATTACTTTTAAATAGAATCGGACTATTTAATGAAACAACTTATAGAACAGCTGGGGAAGATAGCGATATTAAAATTAGAATTAATAAAATTGGAAAGTTAAAGGTTTTTTCTTCAGGAATTGAAATTATACATCTTCATAATAAAGATTTTAATTTTAGTCTTAAAAAGCTAATTAAAAAGGAAGCTCAACTTGCAGAGGCACAAGGTGCCGTATTAAGAAAATACGGAATATTAAATACAAAAGGATTTATTTTATCTTTTTTTAGAGAGATTCTTGTTATTGGATCATTTATTCCATATTTACAATTATTTACAATTATTTTTGTAATTATCTATTCCTTTGTTTATACTAAACTTGTATTTTTGAAAGAAATTTCTGATAAAAAAATAGTGCTACTTCCCTTAATTAATATACTTTTACTATTTGTTAGTTTATTTTATTCTTTTAAAGGATTTATTTATGGAAAACAAACAATTTAAAAAATATAATCATGTTAATCCTGAAATACTAAAAATGATTTTGAAGTCCAGTATTAAATGTCCAAAAGTATTAGATGTCGGTTGCTGGACAGGCGCGCTTGGTTCGGAACTAAAGAACAATATTGATTGCACGATAGATGGAATTGATAATAACGAAGATGTTTTAAGTCTTGCAAAAAATGTTGGTTATAACAACCTATATAGAATAGATTTGAATATCGATTTCAACTCAAATTTAATAAAAGATAAATACGACTTTATTGTCTTTGGAGATGTATTGGAACATACAATAAATCCCAATAAGCTCATAAGCTTATTTAAAGAGAAATTAAAAGACAATGGTTTCATTTTGGTATCTTTACCAAATATAGGTTTCATATTATATAGAATATTACATCTGTTAGGATTTTGGAGTTATACAGATATTGGAGTAATGGATAAAACACACCTACGATTTTTTACTCTAAATTCAATGAAAAAACTTTTTGAATCAACTAATCTGGAAATATTAAAATCTGTGGGTATAAATATCGTAAAAAAAAGATTTTTACTTCTGTCGCCTCTTGGTAAATTATATCCTAGCTTATTTGCAACTCAAATTGTTTTTTTGTTAAATAAAAAGATATAATATTGGGTTAAGTATGAACAATTTAATATCAATAATAATTGTTAATTATAATGGAAAAAAATGGCTGAAAAAATGTCTAGATTCTTTATACGATCAAACTTATAAAAACTTTGAAATAATTTTTGTTGACAATAACTCACCTGATGACAGTAATGATTATATAGAAGAAGAATATCCTGAAGTAAAAATCATAAAAAGCAATAAAAATTTAGGGTTTGGTGGAGGAAACAACCTAGGCATAGATCGTACGGAAGGAGAATTTATATTATTATTAAATAATGATACATGGCTTAATAATAATTTTCTTGAAAATATGTTAAAATATTATTTACATAATAAATTTGATATTATTGCACCAAGGGAAATAAATTATCAAGGGCATTCTCTAACTACGCACATAAGCACAATAGATGTTTTTGGACACCCAGTCAGCTTTCAATGCGATAAATATAAAAATTTACGCAATTTTTATATTAGCGGGGTCTGTCTTTTATTTAAAAAAAACTTATATAAAAGTACGAGGGGGTTCGATAACGATTTTTTTATGTATTGCGAAGATTTGGATTGGTTTTGGAGATTAAATCTATTTTTAAAAACATTCAGTTACGTCGATTATATTTTTATTAATCATGCAGGAGCTGGTAGCACTGGTTCCGGAATTAAATATAAAGTATTTCTTTGGAGAAATCAAAACACATTACAAATGCTTTTAAAAAATTATACTTGGTTTTATTTACTATGGATTTTGCCGATTTATTTTGCTCAGAATATTTTCGAGATAATCTTTTTTTTAATATCATTAAAACCAAAAATTGCATATTCATACGTTGAAGGTTGGTGGTTTAATATTATTAATTTCAAAAAGATAGTGCAAAAAAGAAAATGGGTTCAGGATAATAGAAGAGTAAGTGATTTTGAAATAATGAAAAAAATGTATTTTGGATTCGCTAAAGTGCATCATTTAATAAATTTTTATAAAAATAATATTTAATTATAATGACAAAAAACTTTTACAGATTAAATTTATTTAGTAGCTATTCGACTCATAGTATTATTTTAAGAAATATTGGAGATAATAAAGTTATTCTAGATGTTGGTTGTAATGATGGGTATATTGGTAAAAATTCCGATAAGTCAAATATATTTTACGGATTGGATTATTTAGATGAAAGCATTCAAAATGCAAAAATTATCTATAAAGATGCTATTTTTTATGATTTAAATATATTAGAAAATTTACCATGGAATATAAAATTTGATGTCATAATATTTGCTGATGTGCTTGAACATGTTTTGTATCCTGAAGTAGTGCTTAATTTTTTTATAAAAAATTATCTAAAAGATGGCGGAAAGATAATAATATCTTTGCCAAATATAGCAAATTGGCAAGTTAGAATCAATTTATTATTCGGAAAATTTGATTATGCCGATTCAGGTATAATGGATAAGACGCATTTGCATCTTTATACTTTTAAAAGTGCTACTAATTTCGCGCAAAAAAGTAATTTGAAAATAATTAATATTTTAGGGGGTGCTTCTTTTTTTGGTATTGTTTTAAGATTTATACCATTTTTAAATTCATTACTTACGACTAACATAATAATCGTTGCAGTAAAATGATTTTATTTTTTAAAAAATATAAATATATCTTTTTTTTAATTATCATTGCTCTGATAAGCCATCTTCAGTGGTTTAATCCTTTTTCGATTTTAAATTCTTCGGACTGGAGTTATTGGCCAGATAAAGCAGTTAGTCAATTATATTATTCATGGGGAGCATGGATTAATTTTTTTAATTTTGGAGCAGTTAATATCCAACTGTCTTTCAATTTCTTTAAATCAATTTGGTCATTATTTACTAATTTAGGATTTTCTTATGATCTCGCAACAAAAGTAACCTTTTTGATACCTATTGCGATTTTGGGGTTTATTTCCCCTTACATATTGTTTAGGAAATTAACAAAAGATGAATTGATTTCCTTTATTATAGCTTTGTTTTATGGGACAACTACATATTTTTTAGTTAGACAAACAGCGCATATGCCAATTGCATTTGTTTATGCATTAACGCCTTTGATTTTTTATTTTTTTATTATAGCACTTGAAAGAAATAAATTATTAAATTGGTTAATTTTTAGTCTACTTTATTGGATTAGTATTTGTTATGAAATTAGAATAGCCCTTATAGTTACCTTTATCTTGTTTATTTATTTTTTATTTTTTCATATTTTTAATATTATAAAATATTGGAAAAATATTTTATTAAGCAGTTTGTTTTTATTCGGTTTAAATATATTTTGGATATTCCCAGTTTTATTCGGTGGATTTTCTGAAGATATTTTCTTAATTGCTAATCGGGGACTTTTTGGTAATTTTTTATTTGATCTTGGACACGCTTTTGCACTTTCAAATGACCCATGGACAGGTAGTAAGCCTAATAATCAATTTATTATACAACCAATATTTTGGTATTTTTGGGTGATTCCGATAATCGCTTTTTCTAGTTTTTTATTAAGAAGAAATAATAAATATAAAAAAGAAGTTATATTTTTTGGCATACTTTCACTTATTGGAGTTTTTTTAACTAAACAAGCCACAGAACCAATATCTGGCGCTTATCTCTGGCTTTATAATAACTTCCCGGGGTTTAATTTATTTAGAGAAGCTTCTAAGTTTTATTTATTAATAGCGATTGGCTACTCTGGCTTAATTGCATATGGCTTGCTTTTGTTGCAGGAACATAAAAATAAATTTATAAACAGATATCTTTTTTTGACTTTTGTGTCAATTTTAATTGCTATTTTTTTCTGGAATATGAAGCCATTAATTACCGGCGAAGTAGAAACCATATTTATTCCAAAGCATATTCCGAATGACTATATTATTTTGAAAGATTTTATATTAAAACAATCAGACTATTTTAGAACATTTTGGACACCGAGTGATTCGCGGTGGAGTATTTTTACTAATCAAAAGCCGAAGATTAGCAATGTTAGTGTAATTGGAAGCGCATGGAAAAATATATTAGAAATGAATGAAAGTGAAAAACTAATTCAAAATAGAATTATCGATGTTTTTAAATTGCCGAGTACAAATAATTTATTTGATATTTCTTCTATTAAATATGTAATTGTTCCTCTTCAGGATAAAGCTAATGATGATGATTTTTTTATCCATTACGGTGGTAGGGAAAATTCAAATATAAGAGAATGGTACATTTCAGAACTTGATAAGAGTGGTTTACTAGAAAAAATTAATATTGGAACAAAAGAATTAGTAGTTTATGAAAACAAAGATTATAAACCTCATATATCTTCGCTAAACAACGTTTATTCTTTCATTTCGATTGGCAATCTTAATCAAAAATATGATTTTATAAATAATGTACTTAAAAATGAATTTAGTTTTGTTACAAGCAATAAAAACAATAATTTAACTGTTCTAAGTAATTTATTTGAAAGCGTAAAAAGCTCTGATATAAGCGATAAAATGAAAAATGAATTTGAATTGGCAAATCAAAACAGCGTAAATACTATTTATGATAATAAAAGCAAAACAAGCCTGTACTATTCATTTAATCAAAAGAATCAATATCTTAATCTCTATAAAAAAGATAACGACAATTTATTTGTAAACGGCGAAAAAATAAATCAAGATTTGGGTACAGAGTTTTTGTATCAAAAAATACTATCTCCTGATAAAAAATATTATCTTAATTTTGGCACAAAATTAATTCCACTTGAAAAGAACGAAAACCAAAAACTTGGAACTATAAATCAAAATATTCAAATTCCAATCTATTCCACTGATGGTCAAAATCTCATTCCTAATGCTTCTTTTCAGGATGGCCTATGGGATCAAAAAGTTGGCGATTGCAACGCCTATGATAATAATCCGATTTTGGATATAAAGCTCGGTACCGAACCGAAGAATAATATAAATTTAGATAATATTAATGGTGGTAATGTTGGAGTTGTTGAAAATAATCAATATTTACAATTGGAAGCAGTGCGTCATATTGCTTGCACGACCAATTTATTTGATGTGCAAGAAAACAAAGACTATCTTTTTAGTTTTGATTATCAAAGCCCAAATGCCAAAAATGCCGGATATTATTTAGCGTTTAATGATGATGCAAAAACAGTGGTGAGTGAACGAATTTTTGTTAAAGATCAGGATTGGCAAACCTATTCCCGAAAAATTAAATCTCCCGCCGGCGCGACTTCTGCTCGACTTTATCTTTATGCTTATTCCGTTGATGAAACTACAAACATCATCAATCGTTATGATAATTTTTCTTTGCTCAAGCTGGACCATGAAGACGAAGTGAAAATTGAATATCAGCCGGAATTTGAGAAACAAGAAATTTCGCTTCAAAAAGAAAATATATTTGAATATTCTGACCCTGATTTTAAATTTGAAAATAATATTCTTAATGGTTCTTTTGAAAATGGCTTATGGCAAGAAAAGGTAGGTGACTGTCATAATTATGATAATAAAGGCGATCTGGGAATGAAGGTTGGCAATGTAGCGAGTGAGGGCTCGAAATCTTTGCAATTAGAAGCAAGGAGACATTCTGCCTGCACTGGCACTTCTTTTTCTGTCAACGAAAATTCTGTTTATCTCATAAGTTTTGATTATCAAAGTCCGAATAGCAAAACGGCTGGATATTATTTAAGTTTTAACGATAAAAATAAAACCGTCATCAGCGAAAGGTTGGATATTGAAAATCAAAATTGGCAAAAATTTGAAAAGAAGATCAGGATTCCGATGGGCACAACTTCTGTAAGTATTGCTGTATATGCTTATGAAAGTGACGGGAAAACAAATAATATTGTCCGCTATGACAATTTCAAATTCGTAGAAATCCCGGATTTGGAGGATAAGTATTATTTGGTCAGCGATCCGCAACTTAATTTGAAAAACCCGAAAAGTATAAAATTTAACCTCGTTAATCCAACAAAAAAAATCGTCCATGTGAAAGGAGCTACTACTCCTTTTTTCCTCGCAATGAGCGAAAGTTATCATCCTCAATGGAAATTGGAAATGAACAACAGCAAGGCTCAGGGTATTTTAAATAGTTGGATTCCGTTTGTTAGCCCTGACAAAATTTCCGATGATAACCACTTGAAATTGAACGATTTCTTAAACGCTTGGTATGTTGATGTAAATAAACTTTGTAAAAAAGAGGGGAATGGATGTACAAAAAATCCAGATGGATCCTACGATATAGAACTTGTCATCGAATTCTTCCCGCAACGCTGGTTCTATCTCGGCCTCCTCATCTCCGGCATAACCCTCATATCCTGCCTTGGTTACTTAATATATGATTGGCGAAAAAGAAAAACAATAAAAAAATTAGAAATCTAATTTTCCCTATGTCTTTTAAATTCACAGATTACATTCTCACCCCAAAAGACCTTCTCTCAGGCTTCCTGCGCCTCGTGAAAAAGGCAACACTCAAAGAAAACGCCGGTATGATTGCATTGCTTGTCTCCTTCTTCCTCCTCACGCACTTTTATCTTCAATGGCAGATTGACTCATGCCTGTTCCTTATCTTCTTTTTCGCGCTGATCCTCTGGGATCTTGACTCAAGAATTTCCTTCGCCTTCGCCCTCGTATGCCTCATTTTCTGCCCATTCCTTCTGGCCTTTGAAAATAACTTTATTTACTTGGATCTCAAAAACTGGGCCGAACAATTTGCCGTCTGGGCGTACTACTTCCTCGTCATCGGCGTCGTAAAGTCGCTGATTGAGTACAAACAAGAAAATAAAGAACAAAATGAAAATGAAAAATAACCTGAAAAAATATTTTCCCTACATACTTTTTTTTCTTATCACGCTCTCCATCATGCTCCCGTTATACGGACACGGATATATATTCCTTCTGGATATGGTATGGGGCCCGCGTATCGGCTTGTCAAAATTATCCCCTCAGGGTATCAATGAAAGTATCCCGCTTATCTTTATTCTGCAGGTACTCAATTCCTTTATGCCCTCGGAAGTAATACAGAAAATACTCCTGTCTCTCATCATCTTCTTCACCCAGGTAAGCATGTACAAACTTGCCTCAGCTTTCATGGAAAAAAAATGGGCGTTGGTAAGCGGTTTTATGTATCTTTTAAATCCGTATTTTTACGAACGCCTGCTGGCCGGACAATGGCATGTGCTTCTGGGATATTTAATCCTGCCCCTCTTGATTTACTTCTTTCTGAAATTTCTAAATAATCCGGACAGGCACAACTTTCCTGCATTTGCTTTTCTCTACAGTATTTATCCTATCCTTAGCCTGCATTACTGGTATATAGCATCATTCTTCCTGCCGGTATTATTTATTGTATTTCTGCTTATCAAGCGGGCAAGGATTCGTACATATGCGAAATTTCTCCCTCTCCTTCTCATCATATTTTTGACTATCAATTTATTTTGGCTGGCGCGTACCGGCTCCGCGGCTACTTTGTCCGCTATTACCCTGAATGATTTTCCGGCGTATACGACCCGCCCCGATCCGTGGTATGGCGCGTTCTTCAACGTCCTTTCGCTGTACGGATTTTGGGGAAGTTATACTGTCCTTCCCAAAGACATATTTCCTTACTGGTTCATCATCACTCCTCTCATACTCATGATCGCGTCGCTCGGCGCGGTCGCGCAATTAAAAAAACGTAACTCCCTGGCAATAACATTGGTCTTGGTTTTCTTGCCGGCATTGATAATTTCAGTAGGATACGGGAGCGCCTTTACCAAACCCGTTATTGATTTTCTCTATAATCATCTCTATGGATTCAACGGACTTCGTGATACCCAAAAGGCGGCAGGGATCCTGGCTTTGACCTACGCGTTTTTTGTGCCCCTGGGATATAGATTGCTTACGCGCCGGTTGTCAAAAAACGAGTGGTATGGAAAGTTAATATTTATTAGCGCGATTACCATACCTTTTCTTATGACGAATACCATTTTCTTAGGGTTTAGCAGCCAGGTACGGGCAGCGGACTATCCCCACGGCTGGTATGCTGTGAATGAGTTAACAAAGAAAGAAGGAGCTGTTAAAATGCTTTTCCTGCCGTGGCATGCCTATATGCGGTTCCCTTTTTCTCATGAGCGTATTGTCTCCAATCCGGCAGGTACTTTTTTCGACAGAGAAGTAGTAGTGGGAAAGGGGATTGAGAATGTATACCTCTTGAATCAGGATCAGGGAATCTGGGACACGGAAGTTCTGGAATTGTTGTATCTTCAGCAGGCAACTATTCAATCAAAAAAATTTCTTACTTTACAAGGGGTTACACATATAATAATTGCCAAAGTTGCCGATTGGGAAAAATATAAATTTCTGAGTGAAAAAGGACAATTTGAAATAATTTACGAAGATACGGATATCATTCTTTTGAAACTGTAAAGGGGAATTTTACTTCTTAATGACCGTATTGGCTACATATGATGCACCGTTGTCTTTGCCTGTAATAATCACGGTATTCCCAATACTGAGAGAACTTAAAGTGGTTTTGATAAAGCGAGTTGACGGGAGTATCTGGACAGTCACTATTGCCGTCCCTGTGTTCACTGTAATACTGCTGCTCGTCTTTGCGGTAACTTTTCCTTTGTTTATAACCACATTATCTCCCGGATAACCGTATCCGCTTACAGGAGCCCCGACATTAACAACCTGGGCAATATTGTTCTTTGAGATTACCCGTACGGAATCTCCGACTGAAAATGTGTGGCCGCTGCCTGTAATAACGGTTTTTTTATTAATTGCAAATGTAATAGGCTCTGTGCTGTCTGTAAAGATGGTAAAATTCGTCGCCGACTTAGCTGTTACAACACCTGTTACTATAAGAGTATTAGAGCTGCTGATAAACTGAGCGTTAACTATCGAATAACCTGTAAGAAATACTATTACAAACGTAGTAAGCGCCAAGGCTGTACCTATTAATTTTTTCTTTATAATTTCATTAAAGAATATTGATTTAACAGAATTACTATTCACTATTTCAGTCTATCACTAAATTAAAATATGTCAATAGAGACTATGGGTTTACTTTTACTTCTTCCTGAATACGGTAAAAATAAAGATCAAAGACATTATTGCCTGTCCTATAAGCCAGGCTATTCCGATGCCCCATAAATGTAAATTTATAAATAAATAACTCAATAACACAATTACCAAAGCGCTGAAAGCATTTATGCCTATTAACTCCTTAATTCTATTCCTCACTTTCAAAATAGTACTCAGGATATAATTTATAGAAACAAAAATCCCCGAAACCGCCATAAGCTGCAAAAGCCTGAAAGCCTCTGACGAATAACTCTTCCCAAATGCAAGAAGAATATAATTCCCAAAAAATACTATTATCAAAGTCGCAGGAATTAATAGCAGGGCTGTTATTTTTATACTTTTCATCAAATGTTCTTTCATCTCCTCCTCCCTATGCGACCCTTCTGCAAAAAGTGACTGGGTAGCGGCATTCGGAATGATAAATATGATACCGGCAGTCATCAGGGCAATATAGAAATACCCCGCCTCCGCCGCGCCTATTTTGTTAGCGATAATTATCGGCAACACCATCACCGGAAGAGCGGCTAAAAATCCGGCAATATAATTACCGAAAGAATATGATCCGATTTTTTTTATAGCCCGAATATTCAGGCTAAATTTTGGTTGATATTTAAAATAATAGATCAATAAAACGATTGATACGACAAAAGCAATGATACTGGCAATACCGACAGACGCGTATATCCCATACGCGTTAAAAGCAACGAGGAAGAAAGGAAAAATAAGCTTGGAAATACTGAATACGAAATTTTTCAAAAGCGTATATTTCGCCGATCTGTAAGCGATAAAAATACTATCGGCAATCGCGTTCATTGAGCCGATAATTATGAAAATTACGAAAGACGAAGCTAAAAATACGTTTTCCCTAAGAATTAAAAGCAAGGGAGAGAATATATTAAGTCCTGATAGAAATATAATAGACAAAAGTATGGAAAGTACAGCAGTTATGGTAAAACTTGAATTAATTATCTCGTTTTTATTTTCTGAATTGGGCAAAAATCTGATAATACCGACATTTAATCCAAGCATTGTGAAACTGCCGATAAGTCCCATAACGGAAATAAGCGTCGTAGCGATACCGACTTGTTCGGGAGTATAAAGACGTGCATTTATCATCCAAAAGAAAAAACCGAAAAAGGATATGATGGCAGTACTCAACATCAGATAAATAGAATTCCTATACAGCGAATCATCCGCGAAATGTGCATAGACTCTTTTCATAAGTAGTACAGGATGACCCCATGGAAGATCTTGTATGATTACTAACGTAGGAGCAAATATCTCATTATTAATCGTATCTAAATGGTTTTTCATCTATTTATAACTATAGGGTATTATATATAAAACAGCTGGGGATGTCAAAACAAACATTGCAAGCAAACAGAAATTTTGATATAATTTTTTTACAATGAAACAAGTTGACCTTTCAAAAATACTCAAACAATTTAAAGGCTTATGGGTTGCCTTAACCGAAAAAGACAAAGTGATTAGCGCGCATAAAAGCGCAAAGAAAGCATACGAGGAAGCAAAGAAAAAAGGCTATAAAGAGCCAATACTTTTCAAAGTACCAACGCGCGATCTCCCGCATATCGGCTGATCACATATGACGCACACATTGAGATTGGTGTTGAAGGGAAATTTTTTTCCTCACCGGCAATATTTTCATTTGAATTTTCCCCTGACGAGTTTGGAGGATTAGCCGGACAACTAGGATTTTTTGACACGTTTACTATTGAATTTAAAAGAAAAGCCATGTGTGTAGTCTTGAAATAAAGCCTCACGTTTATCATCCAAAAAAAGAACCCGAAAAAAGCCATGACAGCGGTACTCGCCATCAAATAAATCGAATTCCTATACAACGAATCACTATATACTTTTTCATTTATTTATAACTATAGGGTATTATACTAAAAAATGAGGATAAAATCAAAGCAGCTTATCGGTATAACTGGCTATGCGTTCCTAAGAATGAAAAATATGCATATATTTCATCATTTTCTTCCTTTTGTATTTCCCGATAAATTGCCCGCCAATCTCCGGTAATATTAATACTCCTATACCCTTTATATGTGCCTTTCAATAGATGATTTCTTAATTGAGGGCTTCTTGGGTCTTCCGAAAAAAGCTTGAGCCGTTCTTTGAAAGTTTTTTGAATTTTTATATTCGCTTTATCATATTGCTTCGCGAATGTTTTCGTATACTTAACCTTCATATGCTCTATTTTTATCGTTCAGCCATAAAATTGCATCCTCGGCATTATCAAATAGAGGAGATGTTTCGCCGCGCTTCAACTGTTCCTCAGATTCTTTGAGAGATTTTATCAAATACTCACTGGGTTCCTCTGTCTCAAAACTTAAATTAACCGACTTCGTACGGATTACCTGTCTGATCAAGGCATTAACGAGAGAACTCAAGCTCAAACCAAATTCTTCCGCAACTTTCTTCGCTTGTTTTTTCGTTTCGTCAGTTGTTTTAACATTAATTACTGCAACATTCATATAAACAAAGTATATATAATATATGACTATTCGTCAAGTATAAGTTTTACATCTGACCACCGCCTGAAAAAAGTAACAGCCTCGCCGCCTCCGCGCGAATTAACTCCACGCCTCCTCTTCAAGACATAATCCTCGCATTGATCATCCAAAAAAAGAACCCAAAAAAAGCCATCACACCAGTACTCGCCATCAAATAAATCGAATTCCTATACAACGAATCACTATATACTTTTTCATTTATTTATAACTATAGGGTATTATACTAAAAAAGAGGCGTGTCGTCAAAGCTGGATGTAAATGACGTGCATTTAGTAGTTGAAAAGTATAGGAAATTATAGTAGTATAAAATCAAATGAAGCGCATAAATAACCATCAATATATATACATATACATAAACCAGGACGTTCACAAGGGGTTGCTTTGCATAAAAGATACAAATATACCTCTTTATCTTATTCTGGAAGACATCTCTAAAGGCTATACGATAAAAGAAATAGTTGAATCTCATTCTGCTCTGGAAAAAGAAACACTACAGAATGCTTTAGAAGAAATTGCACAACATTATAGCTATCTTACTCCTCCAATGTACCAATGAAAAAAAAGCTCCTGATCGTTTTTGATGAGAGTGTTGGAGACGATTATAAAGATTCATTTGAGAAACCGGCGACATGCAAAGTTATCTTGACTACTCGCAAAAGAAGAATTACCGGACGAAAAAGGTTTGATGATCCTGAAATATTTAAAATGGGACAGTATAAATATCCTATAGCTACTAGGGATTGTGTCATGACGGGTGATTCACATAAACCCTACAAAAAAGCAGGGAAAATAATATTACGTCAACCGGATAAGTCAAAAGGGGAAAACATAGAAGCTTACAAGCTAAAAATAACAAAGTTTTTAATACAACAGAAAGATAAGTCAAATATATTTCATAACAATATCGCTTTAATACCCGTAATAAAACCAATCATTATCATGAGATGGAATGATTTCATAAAAAGATTTCCTACAAAAGAAAGAATTTATGCATATGAAAAAAGCTAAAAAAAGAACCCAAAAAATGCCATGATATTTATTAAAAGCTTTGATAACTCCTGAACTGTTACCCCTCAATTGATTGCAGGCAAACGAAGAATATCATACCATTCCTTTTCCTCAATAAATATCATCCCCGCAACCGATTCCCGCAATCACTTTAGCTATTGTACTATACCAAACATGAAAATACGATGCGCTCTTATCAAAAATTCACCCTACTCAAAAATAAATTACTCAAAAAATATGCTATACTACAAATATATGGAACAAACAATTCTCGAACAAATAAAACAAAAAGCATCTCCTATCCTCAAAGCGGCGGGTGTCAAACGATCTTCTATTTTCGGATCTTATGTTCGCGGAGAACAAAGGGACGATAGTGATATCGATATTCTTGTCGAATTACCGGAAGGAAAAACCCTCTTTGACTTGATTGATTTAGAAGATCGTCTAAAAAAAGTTTTACATAAAGACGTTGATGTTGTAACCTATAATTCAGTTTCAAAATATTTAAAAAAATATATTTTCGCGAATCAAGCTAAGCTCCTATGATAAAAGACCCTGATGTATTCTTGCACCATATCTTCGAAAGCATCGGGGATATTGAATCCTACATAAAAGGTTTGGATAAAGTAACATTCAAAGACCATCATCACAAAGACAAACAGGACGCTGTTGTCAGGCGTTTAGAAATTATTGGTGAGGCTGTTAGGCATCTGCCCGAAGAATATTTAACACAACATAAAGAAGTAGAATGGCAAAAACCCTTAAGTATGCGCAACAAACTGATTCATGAATATTTTGGTGTTGATTTAGATCTGGTATGGTATACAATTATTGAAATATTGCCACCTTTTAAAAAACAAATAGACCAGCTCCTAAAAAAAGCTTATCCTCAAGAACAATAAATCCACCGATTGCCCACATAAGCACACTTCTTAATCTTTATTATAACTATAGGGTATTATATATAAAACAGCTGAGGATGTCAAAACAAGTAAGTGCTCACTGGGGGTACTATTAATTTAAAAAAAAGGAGGGCCTGCCCCTAACGTAGCTTTAGCGAAGTGGGGAATTCCTCCCTTTGCTAAAGGGAGGCTAGGAGGGATTTTTTGACACGTTTACTATAGAATTTAACAGAAAAATGATGAACGTGATCTTAAAATAATCGCCGCCTCTAATTCAATTATGCTATACCAGCTCATATGCAACAACCAACTCTCGAAGAAATAAAAACAAAAGCGATTCCGATACTCAAGCAGGCCGGGGTTAAAAAAGAGATGATCAACTCCGCCCTCCGCGTGATCCGGTTTGAGAATCAAATAAGTAAAGTAATGTTTTTGTGGTAAAAATTGATAGCATTTGATCTATTGACGATTGGGCAATACGGGATGATATACTGTCTTTTATGGACATCAACGCGCCGGCAACAAAAAAGGATATTCTGGAACTCAGAACCGAAACAAAAAAGGATATTCTGGAACTCAGAACCGAAACAAAAAAGGATATCAAAAATCTAAGATCAGAATTAAAAACAGAATCTAAGTCAATCCGTGGAGAAATTCTGAGGGTAGAAGAAAAAGTAGAGAATCTGGAAGAGGACATGCAAGAGCTTAAAACAGATAATAAAAAACTTGACGTAAAATTAGACAAGCTCCAGAATACATTAGATAAATTTGTGGGAATTGTTGATGATTTGAGAGACGAAAATACTGTTGGAGCACACCACGCCAGGGAACTTCAGGTTAGAGTTGACGATCACGAAAAAAGACTACGCCAACTCGAATGACCGCTACTGATCGCCACCCTCCGCCTGAATCAACCTCGCACCCTCTCTCCAAATACCGGAAATGATGAGCAATAACAAATTTAGATTACTGAATACGGTGCACCAACAGGCGGACCCGGAACAACTCACGAAACAACCCAACTAAATTTCACTTACGGACAGGATTATATGTCTGAAAATGCTCAAGCGGCTATCATAAATGACGCTTTACAGTTATATTCCCAGCTGCAGGGACCTGTCGGACCTTTTTTGGATCAAAGGAAATATTACTGGAAAAGTATCGGGAGATAACATAAGTTGGTACAATCAAAAACCTGAAGAAATATTTATATAATCCAATAACTTCTTGTCATTCCTGGAGGCAAACCAGGAATCCAACTCTTTGTATATTAATCTTTAAGGTTACCCCTCTGGATTCGCCACAAGGGTGCTACCCATTTTCCTACAAGAGGACTACCTTCCTCGAAGGGTCGCATGGGGTCGCCCCCCTTCCTCCTTCGCACAAGGCTTCGGAAGGACAAAGTCGCGGGAATGACAATGATGCGTAACAATGAGTTAACTCATGTTACGCAGTTTATTCTTCGAGTAACCCCGCTCAGCGGGGGCATCGAGAAGTTCTCGACTCCGGTCGCCTCAGGCAACCTGCGCTCGAACAATAATATTTTGCGTAAGGTGAGTGAGTTAACTAAACCAAAACTTCTTTTTTTAATTTTCCAGCCTCATCCATCCAAAATTGTATCCACTCCTGCGGCGCAAGTGGCATAACCATACGCGGAAAATCGCGTACCTCCTGCGCTAATAACAACTTCTGCGCCATTTGTAACGGATCAATATGCGTATCAAATTTCATTCTTGCCTTTTGACGAAGATCACGAAAAACAAAATTCTTGCTTTTAATAATAAGATATAGGTCAATAAAATCCCTGCTTCTCGGATTCTGATAAATTGTAAAAACCTTATTAACTGCTATATCCATCAAGCTATCTATTTTCAAACCATCCTCTATCTTTTGCTTTTCCAATTGAACAAAAGGATAATAAGTAAATTCTGTTTTTATTACTTCGTTATCAAAATGAATAAAAAACAGATTTCTATTAAAACTCTGCTGAAAATCAATAGATTTATATGATGCTTTTTTTTGCAACTTCTTAAAAATTACTTGTACCGCCATCGGATCAATTTCCTCAAATGAAAAAAAATCCAAATCCTCGGAATACCTATGGTGAAGATAATACTCTGCAAGAGCGGTGCCGCCGGACAGATAAAAATGATCTACAACACCTTTCTCTTGAGATAAGAGCGTAAGAAGAAGTTTTTGCCTTTGGGTCAAGACTGTTTTTGCCATAACCAGAACGCCAATACTTTTCTTTTTTGTGAATCTATATGTATTTTATCCCAATATTTTACCAACTCTCTTTTTTCTATCCTTTCTCCATCAAGACCGAAATTAATTAATTGCTCCAATTTCCAAATAGCATAACTTTCAGGATTTTTCTTTAATTCCGTAATATTCGTATTCCAATTATACATACCACTATTATACCAGCATTTGCGAACTAATGCTCACAAGAGTCTAGTCTAATTCAAAATCTGACTGAACAGAGGGCTGTGGTTAATCGAAAAAGTGGACTATACTTTTTTGAGGATTTTGTGGCTCTATGAAGCTTTACATGGCAATACTCATTAACGGCGGAAAAATTAAGATTACTTTTAATTCAAAAAAGCTCTCAAAGAGCACCTTGAAATTTTTCAAAATAATCCCGATGATCCGCAATTACATAATCATCCATAGGCTTTTTCATTCGCTTATACCCAAAACCCGAAAAAAGCCATAATACCTGTACTAGCCATCAGATAAATAGAATTCCTATACAGAGAATCGCTATCTGCTTTCTCATCTATTTATAACTATAGGATATTATATATAAAACAGCTGGGGATGTCAAAACAAACATTGCAAGCAAACAAAAATTTTAGAGCATTAAATTTTGTAATTTGTAATTTCATTGAAAATTTAAAATTGAAAATTGAAAATTAAGTTTTTTTATCCATGTCGCTTGTAAAAAAATCTATCATATCATCCCCACAAGCACTTCAGCTATTGTACTATACCAAACATGAAAATACGACGCGCTTGTATCCGATTTATAAGGAAATTTTCTTTTTCATCCGTAGTGCTAAATCGCTGCATCGTTATCGCCAAAATGTGCAAGGTGCACCATATTCCAGAGTAGATCCGGTATGACGAATTGATCAAGGGAATTTGTCACTATTAATTTTGTCGCATTTTCCCTAAACGCATTTTTAGCTTTATGACATGCTTCTTGTACGCTACGGCCTTTTAATAAAGATAAGCCAATTTGATTTGAAGGTTCAAAAAATAACCTGGCTCTGGGGTCACTATTTGGTCTGGATACGTAACTTGAATTTGTCCAAAAATTAAAATTTTCCTTATAGCCAATATATGCTATGGTTCCTTTGTCAATGCTTTTTGGACCGAGTATCTGCCCTGTTTTGCAAGATAAAGCATAAACAATAGTACCTTTGAGTAATTCTTCATTTTCTCCTACTTTAATTATTACTTCATCATCTTGTCCCGTTATTAAGTCGGACGATCCGTGACCATTTAAGAGTACTAAGTTTGGTTTTTTATTTCTTAGGTAACTTTCTAGGTTTTTTCTATTAGCCCTTTTTATTTTTAGGTCTAGAATTTTATATGATTTACTTTTGGCAAAATTTATAACAGCTTCATTCCAGAAGAATAAATAATGCGTAGTTCCCTCATAAAGTGGTCTGGTAACTAGAAGACTCGCCATAAAATATACCTTTTTTAAGCATTTGCAGATACTCCATTTGCACTTCTACTACTTTTTTCCCTACATCTGTGTTGTTTTCTACCTCGTTAATAATTTGATCTTTTTTAAATTCTCCGAAAGAGCCCATCGACAGCACAGCATCTGCCGGGAGTATGGATAAGCGAGCTTTAACTATTTCTATAATTTCTTTTTGTTTTTCTTCGTTGGTCATATTATGTCTAAGCTATCTAATTTTTCCAGTATTTCTTTTCCCAATAAGGTATCATTGGAAATCTCAAGATAAGCAACGTTCCATGTTACAGGACCTTTATCTGAAAAAACATAAATTATTTCATTTCTAACATTTAGCGGTAAATTTGAAAAGGTTTTTATAAACCTTATTTTTTTGTCTTCCGGCATAAGTAAGTTATTGTATCAAATAGTGGCTCATATTTATATGAGCATATAAATTAACACATATCTGACTAGATAAGTCAAGCAAAATGACTAAAAAAGCTTCTTGATAATTACCAAATATATCATCGCCGTTACTCCTTGTCCTATGATCCAACTGATACCAATACCCATAAGCCCCATGTGGATGAACAAATAGCTTAATCCGCTTATAAGTCCTGCGACAGATATTAACGCAGTAGCTATTCCAACCTGTTCAGAAGTATAAACTCTGGCGTTTATCATCCAAAAAAAGAACCCGAAAAAAGCCATAATACCTGTACTAGCCATCAGATAAATAGAATTCCGATTGACGACTAAAAACAATCTTATGGGTCTCAAGAAAATGTAACTGCTCACTGGGGGTACAATTAACCTAAAATTTCGTGCCTAATGAAATCCTCCCTTACCCTCCTTTAAAAAGGAGGGCCTGCCCCTAACGTAGCTTTAGCGAAGTGGGGAATCCCTCCCTTTATTAAAGGGAGGCTGGGAGGGATTTTTTAACATTGACTAACTATGTCCGGTGAGGCGTTACTCTTTTAACTGATGAGTAAATTATATTCCGGTGAAAAAATCATTAAACAATCTCGCGTTTATCATCCAAAAAGAACCCATCTTGATTCTTGACCGCGATTAAGATATAAATAATTATACATATGACAAAAAGCGATTTTGCTCAAATAGATCAGCTCTTGCAAAGACGTCTTCAGGAGAACAACCAACAACTTCGGCTGGAACTGAAAAAAGATATCAAAGCAGAGGTAGATCCTTTACATGCTGAACTGGACGCCCAACGAAAACAGATCACAGGTATCGGGCAACAGATCACTGGTATAAACAAAAAAATCACAGGTGTTGAAAATAGACTCACAGGTGTTGAAAATAGACTCACAGGTGTTGAAAATAGACTCACAGGTGTTGAAAATAGACTCACAGGTGTTGAAAATAGACTCACAGGTGTTGAGCAACAGATCACTGGTATAAACAAAAAAATCACAGGTGTTGAAAATAGACTCACAGGTGTTGAGCAACAGATCACTGGTATAAACAAAAAAATCACAGGTGTTGAAAATAGACTCACAGGTGTTGAGCAACAGATCACTGGTATAAACAAAAAAATCACAGGTGTTGAAAATAGACTCACAGGTGTTGAGCAACAGATCACTGGTATAAACAAAAAAATCACAGGTGTTGAAAAAGAGCTTTCCGGTGTCAAGCTGCAGATCACAGGTGTTGAAAATAGACTGTCCGCCCAAATCAGCCTGGAAGTAAATGATATAACAGAATTGATCCGTGATATTATCATTCCCAAACTAGAGCAACACGATGAACAAATCACTCAACTACAGGAAATAGCCGGCATCAAACCGCACTGACAATAATTGCAAACAACCCGTTCAATTCACCACCCACCAATGAAATCTCACATCCTGCGGTTCCGCTTTGGAAATACCGGCTGTGAAAGAAACTCCTTGTTCCTTCTCTACAATATATAGTGGAGAAACTATCTCGCCCTCCGGCGTCAGGAACACGCCCGATCCCGAAGCTACCGCGGACGTCTCTACAGTCACACGCTTCTCTCCCGCAGACAACACCGCTTCGCCGAAAGACGCCGATGCCTTGTCTGACGTATCCACATTATATTTTTTTGCTATTATGGACTCTTTTACCGTTAAGTTACCTTTTGTATCAAAAATTATTTTCCCATTCATCATATCAATCCCATTCAATCCCTGCGATTGCAGCATAAGCGCGCCGGAAAGGGTATTAATAGCAGCGCAACAATTATCCAATCCGTTGATCGCGAGAAGTCCGATATTCACGCTTCCCGTGATCCCTACATCCGAGAACAGACTTCTGCCCAATACTGACAAAGACCCCGAAACAGTCGCGTCCGAAGTATCGGACACCCCTGACACGTACGAACCCGGACTCAAAAGCACCTTTATCTTCCCCGGAGTGTCCCCGTCATATGCTTCAAGCGCCCTGCCCGCGACAAGACCTGATTCCTTCGCCTTGGCTCCCGCTCCCGCGGTCTCCGATACGCCTATCATATCTCCGGGTTTTATATCCCCATTAATAGTTGACACCAGCGTCTCCACAATTCCTGTGAGCCCGACAGCCACTGATCCGTCACCCAAATTTTCTCCCCCGATGATAAGAGGATTGGGAGACGCGACGCCGACGATATTATTTTTTTCCTTTGTACATTCTGTAACCAAACCATTTTTCTCTATACAGACAAGTGACCCGTAGGGGATAGTAGTATCTTTATCTTTGGGCATATACTCTGCATAATCAGCTATCCCGTTCTGTGCAAGTTGTATACCCTTGCTTCCATTCCCCCTGATAGAGCCGACTATCCCGATCCCCGCTGTTTCGAAACTCAAAAAATGATTGCTATTCGCAACTGCTGTTGTCGAAGAATTACCCAACTTCACCACCAACCCATCCGCGTCAATACCCGTACTCGTATTATAAATCTGCCCCGCCGCACTCGCCAAAACTGATTTCTGCAAATCAAAAGCAAAAGCTGGCGTTGTGGTACCTATCCCCACATTACCCGTATCTCCTCTAATAACCATCCTTCCCGCTCTTGTTTGAAAATTTAATCCCCAATAACCTGCTAACTGAGTTGCGTTTTGTCCGGTAAAAAGTTTTACATTACTTTGGCCTATACCATACCAGGGAGCGCTATTAACCAGATCAGAAAAACTACTATTAACCTTAAAACTAAGAGCGCCTACTCGGCCATTGACATCAAGCGGTCCCAAGGGACTTGTCGTACCGATACCAATCCTTTTATTTATAGTATCAATATTTAAAACATTTGTTATTCCATCAGCTTTATTAATTTGCAATGCGGTAGTACCGTCTATATGAGGAGCAATAATATTAGTAAATATCTTATTTACATATCCTTTAGCCCAATACTTACTATTACTACCCAAATTTGAAAAATTATCAACTGAAGGAATGACTGAAAGAGTGTTCAAATCTCCCAACATTGTCCCCCCCGAAAGAGGAAGATAATTTGTCAGGGCGGTTGTATTGATGCTTTCCATTGCCAGCGATCCAAGTCCGAGATTGGCTCTAGCGTCTCCTGCCGACACCGCCCCTGTCCCTCCACCGGAAAGCGGCAAAACCCCTGTCACATCGCTCCCCCCCAAATTCACAGCCGAAGAAGACAGCAAACCATACGAATTCACATGCGCTATTCCCGCTCCCAGCGCCGAAAAAACATTCTGCCCCGACGACGAAAGCGACGTAAATGCGCCGGATGAAGACGATACCAAACCTATCGCCCCCGGCGACTCCCATGTATCTCCTGCCAACCGGTTCGCATTGATGATACCCGTCCCGCTCGTATTCAACGACGCGCCCGTACCCATCGTAAGACTTGCAGTATTTGTGCCCGCCGTAATATCCGAAAAAGAAAGTGTAGTCGTACTCAGCGTTGCCGGATCAACCCATTCCGGCACTCCCGCGCCCTGTGATTTCAGGATATATCCGGCAGTCCCGTTATCCAATGCCGCGAACGAAGTATTATTCTTCGTATACAACAACCCGTATGCAGTCAAACCCCCCGCAAGATTTTGCGACACCGTTATCCTCTTCGCGCTCTGATCCAAAGACAGAATGATCCCGTCTCCCGCCGCAAGCGAAAAAGTATCATTATTACTTCCCGCGGTGAACGATCCTATTCCCGGCAGATCAACTTTCTTGAAAGCTACCGGCACGCTGTATCCTATTTCCTCGAGGCTTGAACCTTGTCCGCTAACGGAAGCACTGAGGACTGATTTCTCCGGAGGAACCGATATGACTTTTTTCTCTTTTTGCGCCAATAAATGCTGCGAAAGATAAATTTGTGTATATGATCCTAACGCGAAAAACGTCATCATGAACAACCCTGTCTTCAATGCCTTCAGTATCTTATCTCGTCTGTTCATTCATTTTATTCAATAAATACTTCACTACTACCAACAAATATGTTTTATTATCAATAATAATTATAGTCTAAAAAAAAATTAAAAGTCAAGCACAGTCGTTAATCCCCGACACCAACTCCACAGCTCAACCCCCGGTGTTAAACAGCTTCTATACCCCTCTGCTTTCAAAATGCGAAAGTATAATACCTAACGTAGCTTTGAATTTATTGCAATTTAGATTTTGAAGACAATCTAATTTTAATTTTGAAAGCTACGGAGGTATATACCAATTATTCGCAAATTCAAAGCGGAGTGGTATAACCCCGGGATACCGAAAATTACAAAAAAATTATCTAAAACGTACAGGGATGTAATTGCTCACTGGGGATATTATTAATTTAAAATTTCATGGCTCCCGAAATCCTCCCTAACCCTCCTTTAAAAAAGGAGGGGATCCCTCCCTTTATTAAAGGGAGGAGAGGCGGGATTTTATTACATTGGCTAACTATGTCCAGTGAGCAGTTACGCAGGGATTACTACAAAAGGGGATGAATGATATCCAAATCAACGCAGAACTCTTCTCTTCTTAATATACCGCCTGATAATAAAAAGAATTACCAGAACAGGTCCCCACAACAACGCGTACACCGCAATCCATATCAACGAACTTGCGATTCCCCGAAGATTATCGACCAAAGAACGCACAGCCGTCTTAAATACAACACCCGGTCTCCAGGAACTATCGGAAGCATAAGGAAGCGATAGCTCATCGGTCGAAAGATACACACTCACTCTTGCCATCTCGCTGCTTTTCTCCATATATTGCTGCTGTCCTTTCAGCGAATCAATTTGATCCTGAAGCTCTATCAATCTGTTTTGAACCTCGAGAATATCAGGTATCAGAACAGCTTTTTCATAAATGTCATCAAATTTCCTTTTTGTATTATTAAGAGTCTCAAGCCGTGAATTTATGTCCTTATATTGGTCAGTGATATCCGTACCGCTTAATTCTTCGGAAACAACCCGGATAGCTTGCTTCCTGAGAATTTCCAGATATGCCGCGAGCCCGGAAGAGGGGACTCGTACCGATACTGATCCGCTCGGAGCCTCCCCGGGATTGGAAAGACTACTTTGTATCATAAATCCTCCCAAAACTTCCGCCTGCCTTATCACCATATCCGCGCTGCTGCGGACATCAGCTACCAAAAGCGACATGCTCGACTCTTTCTGTACAAGACGATTTTGATTACCGGTTTCTATACTGCTTATAGGTAGCGCTTTTTCCGCTACGCCAAAACTTTCATTATATGAATAATCCGCGGGCATGGAAGATATTTTTTGGCCTGAATAATTTATTACCGAAGAAGCAAAATAATTCCTTAACAAGAAGACCAATATCAACCCCAGCAACAAAGAAGACAATTTATTACTTTTTACCCACCCGATTATTCTCATATTTTTATACTTTTACTGAAGATTCCAGACTCACTATTCTCTTTTCATGATCGTCTACTTGTATACGAATTTCTCTTGTATGATGTGTGCCAACTTCATCATCAACTCTTAAATCATCTACTGTTCCGACAAATCCTACTAACGTATTCATTATTTTATCCATCTTTTCACCCAATACCTGTTCAACGCCATCGATCTTCTTTTCCAGTCTGTGTTCAACGCCATCGATCTTCTTTTCCAGTCTATGCTGGCCTTCCTCTAAATTTTCAACCCTTTCCTCAACTTTCAAAATATCCGCTCTTAAAGTTTTCTCAACTTTTTTTAACTCAACTCTTGAAGCAAATTTTTTCATTGACTCTTCCAGTCTTTTGATTTCACTTTTTGTTGATTGATCGAGTCCTTGAATATCCTTTTTGGTTGCTGCTTGATTTATGTCTTGCATAGAAATCCAGTATAGCATCTCACCATACTTAACCGTCAATATGTACAACTAGAACAAATATAAACTTCGACTTTCATTTCCCCTTTTTCAACTCGCTCTCTATCATACTCTTAAAAATATCATAAGCTAACACTCCGCTATATTTCTTTCCATTGATAAAAAAAGTCGGCGTCGCGTTTACCCCAAGCATATTGCCATCCTTCAAGTCATTTTGAATTTTCGCATCATACTTTTTATCCTCTACATCCTTCTTGAATTTATCTGCGTCTATTCCTATCTTTTTCGCATAAGAAGTAAAAATATCTATCGCGTCATTTCTGTCACTCCATTCTTTCTGATTATCATATAACATATCATGCATCTCCCAAAACATTCCCTGCCCGCCGGCCGTTTCAGCCGCCAACGCGCTGCTATACCCATTCTTATGCGCCATAAGCGGAAATTCCCGGAAGGCAAATCTGACCTTCCCCTCATATTTCTTTTTTATTTGATTTACTACCTGATACGCTACGGCGCATGCCGGACACTGAAAATCACCGAATTCAACAACTGTTACTTCAGTTCTTGACGCACCTGCCAAATGTGTGTCTTTTCGAAGCAGTATCTTCATCTGTGACTCACCCAAAACCTTTTGCTCCTGATCCTTTTTAGAAGGCTTATTCCCGATTGTAAACGCGGCTGCGACAACAACAATTGCGGTAAATAATCCAACCCCGATCAATAATTTCACATCTGTCGTCAATTTCACGCTGTTATATTATCACACGTGCCGCGCCAATTGCAAAATCACTCCATTGTAATTACTCACTGGGGATATTATTAATTTAAAATTTCATGGCTCCCGAAATCCTCCCTAACCCTCCTTTAAAAAAGGAGGGGATTCCTCCCTTTATTAAAGGGAGGTTAGGAGGGATTTTATTACATTGGCTAACTATGTCCGGTGAGCAGTTACACTCCATTCTTTCTATTCCCTACTAATGATTTTCATCACTCTAAATACATTAAAAATACTTCCGATAAAGCCTATTACCACTCCAATTATGATAAAAAGGGGACTGGTATGAAAAATACTATCAAGCCAAAGACCCAAAAGCAGACAACCGACAACCGGACCCACAAGCATGACCGTAACTTGCCCGCATATCGCGATTATATAATAAATTTTACGTTTCTCCTTCACACTCTTACCATTTTACTACTTGATCAAATATCTTTCTACTAGTATGATCAAAATAAAATGAAACTATACCAAATTTTCACTTATTTCCTATTAGGTCTTGACAGACTATATTCAAAATAATCATAATATAAAAGTAATATGAAAAAAAATATTAAAGACCTAGAAGAAAAACTGAAGAAAATTACCGGTGAAGATAAATTACCTGAAGGCGATATTACAGGTAAAAAAAATAAAAAAAAGTTCAATGCATCGGAATTTCTTAAGTTGGCAAAAGAAGTAGGTCAAATACTTATCGATGATGCAAAAAATTCAAATCCTGCTCTCAAATCCTAATAAAAGCCTTTCATTCTTACCCAAAAAATATCTTCTTATAGATACTAATTTTTTAATAGAGATATCAAGACATCCTTCGCAATTTATGGAATTAGTTAAAGACCTAAACAATAATGGCTTCATTTTAGTAAGCATAGAAGCGACTCTTATAGAATTTGTAAAAGGAAGCAAAAGTATAGAAGATCATTCAAAAAAAGTAAAATTCTACAAAAATATAATTGAAAGAATTCTTCCATTAGAACGGGAAATCCACGATAATGTGTCAAAAATTACTCGGGTATTACTAAATAAAGGCGGTCAATTAAGCTATGCTGATTGTTTGTTGCTGGGAATTACAATGAAATATAAAGACAATTTATATTTTTTGACAAAAGATAGATCAGACGTGCCGATTTCTTTATTTAATACTGTTGCATCAATAATGATCGAAACACAAGACAATAATAGTACTTTTAATATATATGAATATGATGAAAAAGCGTACGAAGAACTACTAATACAACTGGTAAATGATATTAAAGTAAAAAAATAAATATATCTATCAATACCCTGTAAAAATTTCCACAAAAAAATGGCTAAATTAAAAGCAGTCACGATTTCCCTAGGATCAAATTTAAATATTTTTAAAGTTATTGACTTTTCACGTTCAATTATTATATCCTGAATTATAGAACAATTTCTTTATGCCTGATAACGTAAATAAGAATCCTGCTCCGCAAACAACTATTGCATCAAACAGAGACGCAGCTATCCAGACTCAGCAGGAAGCACAAAAAGAACAACAGGAAGTTGAAGAGATCCGGCAAAAACTTATACGGGCGCAAACTGCCGGACTGGAAAGAAAAAATATCACGGAAAAATCAACAAATTATGACATGATAAAACTTACAGGCGATATACAACGCGATCTTCTCTTTGAATTAATTATGAGTATGCGCCATAAATTAATTACAGTAGGGGGGGCAAGACATCTCGCGAAAGATTTTTTAGCCCTTTTTCCGTTCCGGACAAAAGAGGAAATTATAGAAAAAATGAAAAATTTAAGTGAAAAATATCCCGAAGCAAGAGCGGTATACCTGAATTATGCTGTCCCTCACCAAAATCAAGTTGAAAAAGAATTAATTGACAAAATCTCCCAACACCTCCAAAGCGGCAATATTGACCAGGCACTAAATATCGCGAAAGGAGGAATCTAATCTATGTCAGACGGACAGGGAGGAAGCGAGGGAGGAGCAGCGCCATCAGCAGTGGCAAGCGCGGAATCAGGTAGCGGAATTTCATCAGGAGTAGAAGCTACAGCCTCACCAATTACACCTGAATCACCAATTCAAGCCGGTGAAATATCCGATGAAGCAACCCTGGATAATGCGACAGGAGTCCCTATTGCAGACAATATAATTAACACCGCGGATAAAAGCAGCGCTGAGGACACTCTTAATACACTTGCCACCGGTGGAAACATTGGAGATAAACCACAATCTGAAACCATAAATGAAGCAGCGTTTAGCGCGTACGACAAAAACAATCGTGCCAACCAAGCTGAAGATGCTGAACAAACAATAGAACCGAATAAAATTGATACAAATACTCCGCAAAACACAAAAGACCAAACAACCACTGACGAGACGCAAAAACCGCAAGACAAAAAACCTGAAGCTGAGGGAGAAAAACCTCCTGATGGAGAAAACGAGGATAAAAAAGATGAAACACCTGAAGATCCAAAATCAGAAAAAGAAAAACAAATAGAAGAAAAGATGCAAATGGCCGATATCGTCAGTCAAATAAAAGACATCAATCCTGATTTCGATCCCAAAAATCCGGAAGCGCAAGACTTTCTTAAAAATTTAGCTGAAAATCCCGATCAAATGAATACAGCTGCAGATACCCTCAAAATGCTTGGTGAACAAAAAACAGTTTTAGAAAATTCAGACGCGCTTAAAAATCTCGGTATTGACCCTAAGGATCTAGTAGCACCTGCAGCTATGGGAACTCTTAAAGCTCTTAGTGACACAATTGAGAAAGCAATAAAGGAACTAGCAGGTAAACCCAATAAAACAAAAGAGGAAGAAGACAAAAATAAAAAAGACGGAATACTACTCATGCTCCTCAAGGCGCTTGGAAAAGCGATGGGAACAGTGTTGGTAGTCGGAGGAGCAGCCGCGCTGACAGTAGGAAAAGAAATACAAAAAAAATAGCTTCGCGAATATTTACAAAATTTGCGTTGACGCAATACGGCTCCATCTGTTATATTAACATTATGAAACAAAAAAAACCGGAACCAAATACAATAACAAAAGACGATTTAAAATTCCTTTTAAATAATCTTGGTGATAAATTAAGAACTGAATTAAATAATCTTGGTGATAAATTAAGAACTGAATTAAATAATCTTGGTGATAAATTAAGAACTGAATTTAAAGAAGAATTCAGGAAATACAGAGACGAAAATATGACCAGACTTGACGAAGTCATGGGCGAGTTACAAGCAATTAGAGAAGACAACACCATAGGAACATATCAAATAAGAGAATTACGAACAGACGTAGACGAACACGAAAAGAAAATAAAAAAAATCGAAAAAACTCACCATATCAGTTAAGTAGACGCAAAAACCCCAAGTAATCTCTCCGCATCCTCCAAAGATATACTCGGGAAATTCGCGATCCGGATTTGGTTCTCCTTAAACTCCCCATAACCGCTGCTGACAATAAATCCATTTTCCGCCAAATAGGGGAGTATCTTTGCCGTTTCGCCCTGAGTATCTATCACAATCGTCGTCAAAGAACGGAATTTTTTCTCGCGAACACCCGGCTTATATTTCGCGTGGTTATCAAAATATTCATAAATAACTCGCGCCTTCTCTTCTGTCTCTTTGCGGATAGTATCTATTCCTTTCTCAAGAAAATCGTTGCAAACTTTCCCCAGCAAATATATTCCAAGCACATTCGGTGTCTCATGCGCCTGGTATTTCCTGCTATATTCTTCCATTACAAGAAAATTATGATAACTACCTATACCTGCTCCTTTCTCAAAAAGATTTTTGCTCTTCTCAAATGCTTTAGGGCTGACGATAAGTACCCCCAACCCCGCGGGCAACCCGAATAATTTTTGTACTGAAAAAAATGTCATGTCCGCCAAAGAAAAATCAATTCTGACATATGGAGCCGACGAAACCACATCCAAAGCCACAAGGGGACCTGTCATCCCGACCGAGTCCGCAGACGAGTGGAGGGATCTCATTCCACTAAGCAGCTTTGTGGCATGAGATTCCTCGACTCCGCTAACGCTTCGCTCGGAATGACAACTTTGCATAACATGTTTTAAATAATAAATATCACTCGTTGGAACAGATACTCCCGTTGATGTTTCATTCTGCGTGATACAGATACATTCCGTTTGTTCGGGAATTTTTATGGATTTAATATCAAAACCCCGACCCAAGGGTACCTCTATTTTCTCCGCCATTTTCCCAAGTTGCAATGCTATCGTAAAAAACTTTTTTGAAAAAGCGCCATTCACCAAATGGAAAGAGTGGGATTTAACCGTATTTTGAATAATCCGCTCCATCGCTTCGGTTGCGCTGCCGAGAAAAAAAATGTGGTAATCGGAAGGAATTCCCATTAATCTGCGCAAATTATCCGCAGTCTGCTTATAAATATCCGCGAACCGCTTCCCGCGATGAGAAATAGAAGGAATATCCTCACGAATTGCAGTTTTTATATGCTCCTTGACAGTTGGATACAACTGTGTCGGTCCAACTGTAAAATAAACTTTTTTCATTTTTGATTTTTGATCTTTGATTTTTGATATTTACATGATGGCCCTACGGTAAAAAAAACCTTCTTCATATTGACTTTCGACTTGATGACTTTCGACTTGATGACTTTATAACTCTAATAAAGCACCCTAAACCTCCTCGTATTCGGAATACTCTTTAGCGCCGATAATATCTTAGGGTCATACTTTTTATTGACATCCGTTATAACGTAACCGATATCCGCATCTGTGCCCAAATATTGACCGACGATATTTATTCTCGCGTCACTAAAAACCCCGTTGATCTTTGCCATGATCCCCGGAACATTTTTATGGATATGGATCAAACGGTGAGCGCTTCCCTGCTTAGGTAACTGCAAATTTGGAAAATTAACGCTAAGGATGGTATTTCCCGTATTGATAAAATTAATTATCTTTTCGGGCACAAATTCTCCCATATCTCTTTGCGCCTCTTCCGACCGCCCCCCGATATGCGGAGTGAGAATGACATTGGGTAAATTTTGCAAAGCGGAAACAAACCGCTCGTCATTACTTTTCGGTTCATTCGGAAAGACGTCGATCCCCGCACCTCTAATTTTGCCGTTGTTAATATATTTCACCAATGCATCGGCGTTTACAGTATACCCCCGGCTTGTATTGATAAATATCACACCGTCCTTCATCAACCGGAATTCCCGCTCATCAATAAAATTAGTGTTTTCCCCTCTGCCGTCAATATGCACACTGATAATATCCGAAAAAGACAATAATTTTTCCAGCGTTTCACACCGCCGCGCTTTTCCAAGCGCCATTTTATCTTCAATATCATAATAAATAACATCCATCCCCATCATTTCTGCCAAAACTGACAACTGCGAGCCGATATGTCCGTAGCCTATAATTCCAAGTTTTTTCCCGCGGACCTCTGTACAGTTCTTCGCTGATTTATCCCATATGCCCCTATGTAAAAGAGCGCTTTTCTCAAAAATCCGCCGCCCTAACATAATAATCTCACCAAGCGCCAGCTCCACAACACTCCTTGTATTACTGTAAGGCGCGTTAAAAACAACTATTCCCCGCTTCTTGCATGCCTTCAAATCAATATTATTTACACCAATTCCAAATCTTGCTATAGTCAGCAATCTTTCCGCGCTGTCTACAACTTTCTCCGTTATATTTGTCCGCGATCCGATACCCAAAATAGAAAATGATGAAATTTTTTTAACAAGTTCTTCCTCTGATAGAGATTGAGCGAGTGCCTCCACATCATACCCTTCTTTTGCAAAAATTTCTTTTGCAATTGGATGCACGCTTTCAAGAAGTAATACACGGATTTTGCTTTTCGGATATGAAAAAGAACGGGGAAGATCAAATCTATAAAGAAATTCGTCAAATGTCTGCGCTACCACATCTGCGTTGGCTGTAACTACTTCCCGTTCTATATTCTCTGTAAAAGCAATGAATTTCTTGACTGCCGCAAGTTCCCTCAATTTACAATCTGTATAACCGTCTCCGATCACATAAATATCCCCGTCCAAATTAAATGATTGAACCAGTTTCACTTTCCCGTCATCCTGAGATAAAAGATTTTTCCTGTCAAAATCCTTATAATTCCCTTCATTATCAAAAATAAAAGTATTGGCAAAAATATGGTCTTCATGTATGCCATATGGTTTAACAACCGGATAAATAAACTCTTTAAAACCTCCGGAAATAATAAATATGTTGTCCCTGTATGTTTTGAAAAAATGCTTGTTGCGCGCGATCGATGGAGAAATATGTTTCCTCAAAAATTGTCCTAATTTCTCAACATCCGCTCGCCTTGGCGCTATTTTAGAAATTCTCTGCTCAAGACTCTTACTGAAAGGGATCATGCCCGTCATTCCCTGTTGTGTTAATTTCCTAATTTGTGCCAATATTTGCTTTTTTTTCGGATTGTTCTTCAGCACAACAATAGCCAATTCTTCCAACCCTTCGCTCTTTATAAATGTACTGTCAAAATCAATAATAAAATACTGCTTTTTCATCTTTATTAATAACTCACGTTACGTAGTTTATTCTTCGAGCAAGGGCGATAGCCCGCATCGAGAAGTTCTCGACTCCGCTAACGCTGCGCTCGAACAATAACATTTTGCGTAAGGTGAGTTAATAAATAATCTTTCTTTCAACTTATCACTTACTCTCAAAACAAAATAAAACTTTCTACTTTTAACCTGTGCTTTTGACTTTTGAATTTTAACTTTTGAATTTCTAAATTCCAGGTTAAAACTTCTTGTATAATATACCATTGTAACTGCCTCCATGCAAATTACTTTCAAATTATGTATAATTTGTACATGAAATCTAAAAAAGTACTTTTTCTGGAAGCATCGGGAGGCGGCGGACACATAAGTATCACAACTGCGATCATCCGGGCACTGAACAAAAAAAACCCCGACATACAAACACAACGCGCGGATGTGATGCCTCCCTTAGCTCACAAACTATATCAAGTTGCTTCACGCCAATTCGTTAACGCATTCTCCCTTCTCTATAAAGCAACTGACAATCACAGAAGCGAAATTATTACCGCCAAACTGAATAACTTGATAAGCAAGGAAAAATTGACTAAAATAATCCTTGAAAGCAACGCGGATCTGATATTCAGTAATTACGCGTTAGCTATAGCCGGGATTCCAAAAATTCTTGAAAAAATAGACAAACCCATACCCTTTATTGTCTTCGTACCAGACCCTTTTACTGTACACAACATTTATCTCTCAAAAAAAGCGGACTCAACGCTCGTTTCAACACTGGCCGTATATCAACTCGCCATAAATAACGGCATTTTGCCTCAACAATTAGAAATTACCGGACACCCTATCCGGGAAGAATTTATTAAAACACCAAAAGATACAATTCAACTTAAAAAAAATCTGGGCATTGATCCCGATATGTTTACAATTCTCTTCGGCGGATCAGGACACGGAGCTGAAAAAACCCTGGAGATACTCATCCATCTCGGTGCCAGACCCAGCGGTAATTTGATAAAACGCCTGATACGCTTAACAAATCTTGATTATAAAACATACTATAAATTATTTTTCAGGATTTTCAAACGCCAACACAAAAATATAC
>Ga0180732_1000359_pt1 | contig 41225 bp, 74 predicted proteins | sample KR11_01MetaG_FD_148674 | JGI IMG/M metagenome (GOLD analysis project Ga0180732, IMG submission 148674) | Groundwater microbial communities from the Olkiluoto Island deep subsurface site, Finland - KR11_0.1 MetaG | ecosystem: Environmental > Aquatic > Deep subsurface > Groundwater | place...
CATCTCCCAAGTCAGCACCTCCCAAGTCAGCACCTCTCAAGTCAGCACCTCTCAAGTGAGCGCCTCTCAAGTCAGCACCTCTCAAGTCAGCACCTCCCAAGTCAGCACCTCTCAAGTCAGCACCTCTCAAGTCAGCACCTCTCAAGTCAGCACCTCTCAAGTGAGCACCTCCCAAGTAAGCATCTCCCAAGTCAGCACCTCCCAAGTAAGCATCTCCCAAGTAAGCACCTCCCAAGTCAGCACCTCTCAAGTAAGCATCTCCCAAGTAAGCACCTCCCAAGTCAGCACCTCCCAAGTGAGCACCTCCCAAGTGAGCACCTCCCAAGTAAGCACCTCCCAAGTCAGCATCTCTCAAGTAAGCACCTCTGTTTTTCTCAAGACAATCCTTTATATCGTTATAATCTCCTGAGATGATAGCATTCCCCTTAAGCCTATTTGTGATTTCTATTTTCATTTTCTTACCTCCTATTTTAATTTTACCACTATTATTTGGGAATGTCAAGTCCTCCTTTACCTTACCCCCGCATATATGTGGCTTACCAGTCCGAGCAAATTCTACCCGTGTATTAGCTCCGCAGGTAGCACACTTGGCTAGATTGATTTCACCCCTCTCACCTCCGTAAAAGATCGTTTTGTTTTACACGGACAGATAGTTTGTTTTTCTTTTGGCGTAAGCCAATGTTGACCGACAAAGGTATAACCATACTCTAAATATAAACCTTCATCCTGAAGTTCCTTCTCAACTCGTTGTGCCTCATGTAATGCCCTTAATTCGGTAGTAGTTTCAAATTCCTTTCCACCTATACAAGGAAAGCAATCAGTAAAAGGATAACTATGCGAGGCACAGCAAGAATACCCTGCCCATTTTCTTTTGTCTTCCTTAACAACTGCGAGAAAATTATCGGCTGACATCATCTTACCTCCTATTTTAATTTTACCACTATTATTTGGGATTGTCAAGGTTTTCTAAAGTAGTTCCAGAGTAATATCTGGAATATCTTGTTTGTTTGCCTCATCCCAAGCCCATAAACGGGCTACTCTGTCCGAGCCTTTGTTAAATGCCTCCCGTTCTATTGCCAGTCTAGCCTGTTTGTTTACCATCTGTATTCTCTCCGTGTCCAAAATTATTGTAGCAGTTACCTTGATTTTCACTTTATCCTCCTTAATTCGTATATCATAGTCCTTGCTTCTTGCCTTGTCATAATCCTCTGCTCTAGCTCTTCTCTAATATGCTTTACTACGCACAATCTAGTTATGGCTCTTTTCTGTCTGGCGGTGGCTGGCTCGTTCCACATTTAGCCCCCCTACAGCTATGCCCAGTAAATAGTTTATCCCTACTAAATACCTCCCTTTCAACATCAACATCTACGCCACAATGAGGACAGATATTAGGCTTCATTTGCCCTCCGCCTTAGCTAGAGCTTTACCTGCCAACTTGTTTACCTTGTCTATGTCATATATTGTTCTTACGGGTCTATCTTGTTGACATTCTTCATAAGCCCTAGTCCCCTCTACCTTTATAGCCTTCAGTGCCTCATACATAGCTGGAGCGGATATATGTAACGGGCAATAGACAATCTCAACCTGATGTGTCTCCTTGTCTATTAGTTCAATATGGCAGTTACATTCAGCCATTTCCCTTTTAGTATAATTCATTAGAATTATTCTTCCCTCCCTTCCTTTATTATTTTTACTTCCTTTTTATCTCTCAGGAATATGCCACTGGTAACACTATCAGTAAGATACGTGCTACCATCCCACGGCCTTATCATCTCAATAGGCATATCACGACAGACATACTTGCCAGATATAGTCTCGTCTATAATCTGGATTTTGTGGGTAGCACCACCTGTCCAATCAGAAATCAAGCCTGTCTTCATTTTATTCCCCTATCTATCAAAGTTTTACATTCCTTGATGGTATTAGCTCTAGCTACTGTCCAAGGTGCGTTTAGTGATTCATTGGCGAGCTTAGGGAATCGCTCAGTAAATGCCTTTTCGCTCAGGAACTGCCACCGGTCTTTTACCCAATCCCCCCGATACCAGATACCGCCATGCTCAGTTACTGCTACCATATATTCCGTCTCGCCTTCTGCTACTCTGCCAATAATAAGCCCCTTGAAAAACTTGCCTTCTTTGTTTTGAATTGTTGTAAGTTCTGCTGTATATTTAGGGCTGACCAAAATTCTCATTTTATTCCATCCCTGTTTATTTACTACCAGACGCCTTGCGGCGTTTCGGGCTTATCTCGGAGTAGCAATTTACCCGTGTTGTCGCTACGGGTTATGTCGTCAAATAGTTTAGCGACCTTCTTTTTAAGCTCTGTTGCTTTTGACTGTGCCTCAATAATAGCTTGGCAGCGATATGTTTCGTCAAAGAGTTTTAATCCTTCTTTGTGGGGTTCAAATACAGAGTGAGCATAGGTTAATCCTCTCACTTGATAATCCCCTTCATGCCCTCCTATTTGGACAAGGCTATGTTTACCCATTGGCTCCATTGGTTCTGGACAGTGTATCATTTTATGCTCGCATCCCCAGCCGATATAATAGCCAGTATCCTTGACTTCACCGATTAACTCCCATTTAGCCATTTTTATACCTCCTTAGCGTGCTAGTTATCTAGTCACGACTTACGGCTTATCTCTTGGAGTTCAAAATCCAGTATGCTAATTCCGATAAGCACCCCTAGCTCGTCAACCTCACTACATCCGGCATTTGATAGGTGGCAATGAGGACACTCAAAGGTCTCATTGTTGTATTGCTCATCCTCGGTGATAGTAAAGGTTTGCTTACAATAGGGGCATAACATCCATAGTTCATCCGGCATTTTTCTCCTCTCCTTATTATATTAGCGGGTAGAACTACTACCCTCTCCAATATTGGCAATCTTGGCACTTTGCAAGTCTGGCTTTTTGGCGTGGTAGAAAACAAATATTGTCTCTCTTCTCTATATCGTTTGCTATACAGCCATATTGGCTTTTAGCCATTTCACCTAATATATCGTTAGCTAACTTAATGGCTTTAACTGCCGTGCTCTGTTTCATTATCTCTATCCCCCTTTACTCTTATTCTAGGTCAAGAGTTACGCTTACCCGATAGTGTCTAGGCGGGAGCTATGTTTTATTTACTCTGTGCTTAGCTTAGTATCAAGGCACTAATTAGGCGGGTAGTCTGGTCTAACTTATTACTAATCGGAGCAATGCGGAGTGTTAATCTATCCCTTTTCCCAATGAGTGTTTTGTAATCACCTGAGAGCTTGCTCTGAGTGTAAAGATGTTTTTCTGCTTCCTGGCGATTAGTTCCACAGTTTCTTTGACCATGCCCGCCATCAAGATAATGATAGACTGAGTAGGTGCCGTTCTCCTCAACAAGATGAAGGACAAATCTCCCCGGGATAATTGTTACCGTCTCCAATATGTTCCCTTTAGGTGTTTGCACTATGTATTCTCCTTTGTTCCCGCCCAGAGTCTATCGGGTAAACCTTTACGCTTTTCTGTATGGTGAAGCGTTAAGCCCGCTAGTGAAGGATATTCTATTGTTAAGGTGCTATTCTGGTTGCGGGAGCGCCCCCGCTATAAATCAAGTTTAGCTCATTCAAATCGTATCCATTACGGATGGCCCTTGCCACGCTTCACGGGCTTTGCGGTTTTTAGATGACCGCTCAGTGGGGGAGCTTCACTTTAACATCGGGTCTTTGTTTTTAGACGCTACTCCATTCGTCTTCAGCCTTAGTAGAATTAGCCTAGTTTGATTAAGTTGTTAACTGCTACTGTATTACGAGTCGCTCAACCTTTGGGCTAGGCCCTCCAAGATTTATTATGCCAGCACTTCCTTTAATCTCAGAGTTTATTCTGCTAATCGTTTATTAAGGTGCGGGGAGCGGCTTGCCTTGCTGTCCAGCTTGGTCATACCGCTTGTGTTGTCTATTCCCTAACGGCTGCCCTAGCTTATCACTTCTAGGGCAGGTTGTCAAGGCTTATAGCTATATTGGCTCTAATCCTCGGTTGGCACGCTCCCCGTTCATTCCAAATTTGGCAAAACTATCCAGCCATTTTGGCGAGCAAGTGGGACAGACTCCCGTCCCTTCAGATAGTGGATATGGATAGACTGTCATCTGCCCGTTACACTTAGAGCAAGTCATCTGCATTGGTCTAAGTGCCTCATCAAGAGTCATACGATTGCTTTGTGTCCTTGTGGTCATTCCCCTTACCTCCTTCTTTTTTACTCTCATAATCACAATATCATAGCTAAAATCGCTTGTCAAGCGCTGGTTCGCATTTAGTTTGGCTTTTTACACGGTAGCGGTAGCACTTTTGAGGCTAATAAAAATAGTTTGTGCCTAAACTTTATGTCTAATTAAGAGGTGATACGATTGTAGTTGTTATAGTTGTTTAATTACCTACTCTTGAATTGTGGTATAATAGATACAAGGAGGGAATATGAGTAAATTGAATTGGTGCGATTACATAGGGAAAGCGGTGTCTATTCTGATAACAGGAAAGGATGACAAGACTGAGAATTATATGGGCATAATTGAGACTATCACCGATGATGGCTTTATAATCCTTGACCCAAACAATCCTAACTTCACGATAGGTAAAATCATCTTCAAGACTGACCTGGTGAAGAGTATATGGGTTTATAAGTAAGAAAGAAAGAGAAAGAAACATTCCCCCCCATACCCCCCTATAAAGAAAGAGAAAGAAAGAATTATAACTAATACTTATAAGAGAACCTACTCTTATTATAGAGTATCTTTGTTAGTAAGGGTATAATACCGGGACACCTTCTCTTCAAGATATGCTATAATAGACTTATGGATGCTGAAAAGGAGAAGAGACGTCTTAACCGGCTGATGGTCGCTAATAAGAGAAACATTGAAGGATATATCAAGGTTGAAGAGGCCGTCCGGCTAACCCCTATCAGTGAGCCACTACCTTCATGGATAACCACCGATAACCTGCCCTATCTCTTGCTATCATCCTTAAGCAATTCTAAGAGAGACTATGACGATGACTTCACCCCCCTAGATTCACTAAACCAACCTGATTGATTGTGTCGTGGTATAATGAGTATAGACTGCTCAATATAGTGGGGATACTGTGAATATAAAGAATAAACAGAGGGTGATATACAGAGAGCGGTAGTTGGTGAGAAGACCGTAAGCCCCTATCATATCCCCACTATGTATTAGATGTATTGCGTAATTGCGTAATTGCGTAAGTGAGGAACTTTGTTAAACACTACTTCTTACCTGACATTGTATACTAAAATGGTATACAATATGATAACAGGCAGGCATCCACACTCAATAGTATGTTATGTTAATGAGTTATGTTAAGATAACAGGCATTCGTGCCTAGATAGGTTAACATAATAGTTATAGTGCGAAGCTGGGGGCTAGTTTATAGGTAGTGCTAGATACGAAGGGATTAAAGCAAGGAAAAGGCTTTGATATAATAGTTTAGTCTAAAAACCCCCATGAAACAAAAGGCATATTAGCTATAAGGTGAGTGAAACAGATATGATAGAAAGACCGTCAAGGGCGGGGTATCTCAGGGATTGGAGAAATAAAAAGAAACTTGAGGTGCTCGAGAAAAAGAATAGACCTGATGGTGATTGGAACGAGTTTCTGGAGCATGTTAGGGTAGAGGCATTAAAGGCAGATGCCCCTGCTGCGGTAATGGGGATATACAAAGAGATGTTAAAATTAAGTAAAGAGATGAGGAAAGGCAGTCAGATGGGGGCGGATGAATTAGCTAAGCGGAATATAGAAGCAGAGAGGCAACTCAAAGAAGGCGGTTACATTGCAGAACCTTGACATTGATATAGAGTGGCGTAAATGTCGGTTATCTCTACTCTACTATTTAAGCCATTATGTATGGATACAGGATAGGATACGGCAAGAGATAGTCAAGTGGGAGCCGTGGGAGCATCTTTGCCAGTTAGTAAAGTTAGTTCAGGACTGGCATGACCAACCTGTTCCGAGGCGACCCTTATTCGTTATAATTTATAAAAGTCGTCAAGTAGGGACATCAACGACGTTATCGGGGATAGCTAATTGGTTAGTCAGTTTTTTTGAAAGTTCAAAAGTAATAGAGCAATCGGAGAATGAAAGGGTAGCCATAGAGATGTTAGAGCGGTCTTACTTTATAAATAAGCATCACCCATCCTTTCTCCAGCTTGAGTATTATCCTAATCAAAATGATTTAATTGGAGTTCCAGCGACTAATGGTAAAATTATAACATTACCCTCAACAGAAGATGCTGGCAGGTCAACAGATGCCACTATGGTTATTTGTGATGAATGGGAAAATCACCGCAATGCTAGGGATGGGTTTGCTGCCGTTAAACCAGCAATGGCAAAAGGGGGATTATTTATTGGTGCTTCCACTATAAATAAAAACGATTTAGAGAGTTTCCCACATGAGGTATGGAGAGATGCAAAGCAGGGTAAGAATGGATTTGTCCCTTTATTCTGGGGTTATTTTGTAGTGCCTGGTCGTAATGAGGAAACCTACCAATTAGATACTATGGGATTAGCAGATTGGAGAAGGGAAGGTGAATATCCTCGTAATGAAAAGGAGGCTTTGTCTGCTCCGAAGACAACTGGGTATTTCAATCATGATATACTAGAGAAAATGCTTAACGAATGCCGAGACCCAGTAGAAATTCGTTATGGTGGGTTAGTGAAGATTTATAATCAACCTATTGCCACTCGTAAGTTTGTTATGGCCGTTGACCCCTCAGAAGGACGTGATGACCCTTCAGTCGGGATAGTAATGGATGCTCAGACTGAGGAAGATGTTGCTTGTTTTCATGGCAAAATTTCATTGGAAGAGCAGGCTAAGTTTGCCTTAGAGTTGTATAAATATTATAACGAGCCGTTGTTATCTGTTGAAAGGAATGCCTCTGGATTGACACTGATAGAGAAGTTAAAAAATCTTGGAGTAAATAAACTAAATTGGTATTACTCAGACAAGGAGTTAAAGAAAGAAGGTTGGTATACTGCTAGTCGTGGTATTAGCCGAGATGTTATGTTAAATGAGTTAGCTGAGGAAGTTCATTTAAGGCGAAAAAGAATTCCAATAAAAGAATGTGTGTTGGAATTCTTTGACTTTGCCTGGGTAGATGGAAGACCACAGGCGGTGCGGGGCGGACATGATGATTGGGTAATGTGTGAAGCACAATTAGGGCAGATTGCTAAGAATTTACCAACAGGTGGTATAAAGTTCAGTAGTTTTACTAAGTATCCAATAAGGAGACAAAGATGACTGAAGAAGGAATACTAGACCGTATTAAAGATGTTAAAACTAATTTTGTAGATAATTTATACAATTCAGTCCGCACCGAACAAGGAATAGACCAGACCTATATTGACGATAGTTTTCCAGTGCCTGAAATTCACGAGCCACACCATATTTATCGGGCTGGATTAGGAGTTAGAATAGTTGATGCTCCTGCCGAACAGATTGTTACTTCTAATCCACAGGTCTTCTTTCACCCTCGTTCTACTAATAAACAGGCAAGTGAAAGTGCTTTGAAGCTAAGTGAATTGGTTAATAAACACTGGCTACCAATTATACAAAAACAGAATCCCAATGTTTTTAGGGAGTTTGTTAAGGCTCAACTGGGTAGGGGTGAGGCTTTCTTTAAGGTAGTTCATAACGAGACTTGGGTTACTGGTGATAAAATAAAAGAAGGTTTACCAGTTCGTTTTATAGTTTTAGACCCAATGGTTATTTATGCTTCACCAGAAGAGGATGATGAGGGTATACCCAATCAAGTAGTGGTTTCCTATCAAGTCAAACAAACAAAGGATTTAATTGTAAAATATCCTATTTTGAAAGATAGGACTTCTACAAAAGATATGGTGGATTGGTGGGAGTATTATGATTCCAAAAATCGTTACATAGAGGCTGACGGTTTGCCGATTACTCAAGATGGGTTACAGCCTAATATCTATGGCGTTACACCCTTTGTGCGTAAGTATTCAGGTTTTGGTCGGCGTTCTCCTAGTGGTGAGTTATCCAATCTAATTGTAAGTGATATAAGACGGTCAAGGGATTTAATTCGTGAAGAATGTGCTATGCGTTCTAATATGGCAAGTATCTTGTTTCTCTTTGCCCATAAATCCAAAACGTTAATAACTTCAGGTCAAATTGATGTTGCCAAGATGCAAGAAGAAGTCCAGTGGGGAGAATATGTTTGGAATATAATTCAAGGTGTGCCTCCTGATACTAGATTATTGGAGACAGATATACAACTTACCCCCGATGTTTTTGCTCGCCATCTTCAGATAGTTCAGGAGTTAAATCAGAGACATCCCTTTATTATGGCTGGTTTTCCGCAGGGAACAAGTGGACGACAGCAAGATATGACTGAGACAGCAGCAATGAGACGATATGATTCTGTTGTTGAGAATACAGAGTGGGCATTTGCTACGGCACTGAAGATGGCTATAAAACTCTGCGCCACAATCCCTGGATTAAAACCAGAGGAAGTTAGTCAGAAGGATTTAGAGACCGAGTTTGATATTGAGGTTAGATTAAAAGTCAAAGACCCAATAGAAAATGACCGACGGATTACACTTGGTGATAGATTGTGGAATAGTGGTAAAGGTTCTATATCACTCTCTCGCTTTCATACTGAATATCAAGGGTTGACTGAAGATGAGTCTAAGAAGGAAATAGCTAGAATGTTAGCTGACCAGATAACTATTTACAACCCTGATGTGGCTGCAGTGATGGGCATGGTGGCTGCTGAGGAAAGTGGTATGGAGATTTATTTAGAGAAGGCAAAGGAGAGAAGGACACAGATGGAAGGACAGCAAGGGTTAAGAAAAGAATTACCAGTAACAAGTCAAGAAAGGATACAGGGAGAGACTCAAACCCCCCTGGGGCAAGAGATTGGCACTGAAGGACAACGAGGAGCTAGGATGTCACCAGAACGTTATGAAAGGGGAGGATAATGGTTAAAGAGTCAATCTATGATTTAGTAGTTGAGGAACTCCTAAAACGGCAACAGGATGTTCGTGCTGAATTACAGGAGCGGTTTAAGAAGACTCGCCCATTCCGTCAAGAACCTGTTTCGCCAAAAGAAGCGCTAGTTAAATATGATGAGTTGACTCCTGAGAGAATTCAGATGATGAGAGAACAGTTTGGTGATGAACCTGTAAATTTATACCTAGAAAATATCGGTAAGATAAAAAGGAGGTATGAAAATGCCTGATGGAACACCTAATTGGTGGGAATTAAGAGGAATGTCTGATTGGTTACAACGGCGCTGGAGTCCCTTCCGTGAGTCTCCTCCTATTGAGATAAGCAAAGGAAGAGGAGCAGAATGGAGGGCAGCACCTCCAAGAAAGGTAATTCCAAGAATAGGTCAACCTGGTTATTGGTCAGCAATGGGGATACCTGCAGTAGAGCCGAAAAAGGTAACTCCTACTACTCCCACTACCGAGCAAGGTTTGATGTGGTATGTCCCTGGGCTAGTTCTTTACGACCCAAAGACAAAAACATACTGGGACTCTGACAGTCAAGCTCAATATAGCAAACAACAAGCGGATGCTATAAAAACTCAATATGAGCGCCAGCAAGAGGCGACTGATATTCAGTCGCTGCCAGTTCAAGCTCAATGGCAGTTACAAGAATTAGCTAGAACTCGTAAAGTATTGGGGGCAGAGGCTAATCCTTTCTGGGCAGGATTAGAGCAATCTATTCAGGAAAGGATTGGGACAGGAGATATAACGCCAGAAGACCTTGCTATGATTGAAAGAGCCAGAAAATCTGAGATAGCAAGCAAATTTCAGGCAATAGGTGCTGACATTCCCGAATGGGGCGTAACAGGTGCACAAAGCGTAATGGCTGAACGCTTGCGATCACAAGACCGATGGCGTGCTGACCAACGGCAACTTCTAGAAGGATTACCATCAGGAGCAGAGGGTGATGTTGCTAGATGGTTTGTAGGAAATATGGAAAACCCATTTAGTAGAGTAGGTCAATTAGGTTTTGAGGAGGCTATGGCAGGTCAGTCAACGGCATCTCGGCAGTTGACTGCCGAAGCAGCAGGTAGAAAACCAATGGGACCCCCAACACCTGGTTGGTTACCTGAATTTGTGCCAGGGACTACTGCAGGAGAACCAATAGGGGGAAGGTCAGGTAGTGGAGTAGTAGCAAATCCTGGGTGGTGGCAAACAAACCGTCCAGAACTCTTGAGAGAGGGGAGAACATTGCCATTTGTGCCAACACCTAGTGGTCAACAATTAACTAAAATGACACCGAGCCAAGCACAATGGTTATCTGGTGCTATTGATTGGTTTGGTGGTAGACCTTGGAAGGATATATTAGCTGAAGCCGAAATTATGCAACCCCAAACACCAAGAGGTGCTGGTCAAAGGCAATGGCGTCCAAGTAGACAAGCATAAGGAGTAGAATAAAATGTGTCCTGCGGGATGGCGTCCTACGACAGACCGTCTTAGTCAACTTATTGCTGAAGAAGAAGCCAGAATTGAGGCGTTGCGTCAAAAGAAGCAAGTCGCAGTTGAGACTTTTCAACCTGAGACGACTGCTCCATTATGGCAAGTCCCTACAGAACAGCAACCTAGTTTTATATCACAAGAACAGATACCATACACTTGGTCTCCAGAGGGTAATTTACCTATGGTGTTACCTCAAGTCCAAACACCTATTCCTACTGCAATACCCGAAGTGGGCAAGATAATACCTAAAGTTGAAGTTAAACCAACAGAACAACCCATTCAAGTTCCTTTTTGGCAGAGAGCACTTCAGATATTTGGTGCTCCCTTTGAGTGGGTGGATGAAAACATTATTCAACCAGGGTGGGCGATTACTGGCACGACAATGGGCTTCGTCTCTGATGTAGAGAGAAAACCAGGAGAGGATTTTTGGGATTGGAAGAGACGGTCTTGGGCTGGATGGGAAACTCCTGGAATAAATATCAATGTGCCGTGGCGGGATGAACCTTGGCGTGTTGATTTGAAGGGAGTAATGGAGATAGCGCCGTGGTTGCTTATTCCTGGTGCTGGTCAAGTAGGTGGTGGCGTCAGAGCAGGCGTAGGTGTGGCTGGATGGTTGGGTAAAGGAGAAAAACTTGGGCGGATTATCGGTGGAATTGCCGAGGTAATTCCTGGTGTAGAAAGATTAGGATTGCCTACGGCTCTTGGTAGAATTACTGGCGTGTCTGGCAAAGTGCTGGGAACGGCAGTAGAATACTCACCGTGGGGGCTGGCAGAAAAGACGGCTGGTGTTGCTATTAAAGGTGGGTTCAGAGCAGTTGGTAATGTCAGTGAAAGAGTAAGCACATCGGTTGGCGAAAAGTTATTTGGTAAGTATGTTCCACCTCCAGTGCCAGCGTCAGTAGCTAAGTTAACTAAATATGCCAAAGAAGTGGTTATGCCAGCTCGTAGAGCGTTTAGAAAAGAAATCCCTGGATTACGAGCCAGACAGGAGGCACGAGTCCAAGAGGTTCAAGCTAAGTATCGTAGAGGTGAAATCTCGTTAGACGAGTTGCGAATACAAGAAAGACTAGCTACAACTGGTGGTATCAGCCCAGAATTTGCCTTAACTCCCGAAGCTCTAGCAGCAAGGCAAGAAAGAGCTATCGCTAATGTTGAGGCAAATGTCGTCAGTGGCGTGTATAGTGAGACAATAGGTAAAGGACTAATTACCAAAATCAGGAAGAGTCCAGCCTTTACCGCAGTTCCCTTTGAAGCAACTGAAATTAAAGAACTTAGGGATATGATAGTGGATGGGGTGCAGAGGGGATTGGTAAAGAGGGATAGTGGTCAGGCTTTTGATAGAATGCTTTTGGAGGGGAAATTACCAGAAAAACATAATCTCAGAGACTGGATACCAGTTTTTGGTATTGATTTTGTTAGAGCAATAGGGCGACTTAGTGATAGTCCTGAAGCAGCTAGGGGTTTATTTGAGTCTCTGAATGCTTTTAGAACTCTACAAACATCACTGGACATATCGGGAACATGCAGGCAGGGTTTATTCTATGGTCTCCTACATCCAACTAAAGTTCCTCTTTGGTTTGGCAAACAAATAAAATATCTTATGTCTGAAAAGTTAGCACTTGATTTGGATGATGTGTTAAGAACTAGAGATATTTATAAAATATCCCAGAGAGGAAAGACGCAACTTTATCTTAGACCTTTAAGAGAGACAAGTCTAAGGATAGCTGAAGAGTCCTATATGCCTGGAGGTATTATTCGGCGTGTTCCTGGCATACGAAGGTCGGAAAGGGCGTTTGCTGGGTATCTTAATGAGTCTGCTATGGATACTTTTGAAATGGGTTATAATGCGATGAAAGCCCAAGGGGCGACAGATGATATGATAGATATTTGGAAGGGGTTTATCAATATGGCTGGAGGCAGAGGCACTTTGCCGAAGTCGCTGGATAAGTATATGCCAGCCATCAATACAGTGTTATTCTCGCCCCGCCTTCAGATGGCGACTCTACAACTTCCTAGACAAATAGGCAGGATGTTGCTTTCGGATAATCCCTATATGCGTAAGGAAGCAGCCAAAGCATTGATAACTTTTGTTGGTGGTGGCTCGGCTGTTCTAGGGTTACTAAATGCTACTGGTAGGGCAAAGATAGAAATAGACCCCCGTTCTGGAGACTTTGGTAAGATTATAATTGGAGACCTTAAAACAGGAACTCGGTTAGATATATGGCGGGGTTATATTCAATATGCTCGTTTTGTTGCCCAGATGCTGGCAGGAGAACGCAAATCCGCCTATGGCAATATGAACAAGGCTGAAAGGGGTGAGATAGCAGGACGATTTATTCAATCTAAGATGTCTCCTGTCGCTGGAATAATGGCTGATTTATGGCGAGGTGAAACATACGAAGGCAAGCCTATTTTTAGTGATACCACTGGGTTTAGTAAAGCAGCCAGGGATAGAGTTTTACCTCTTGCTGTTCAGGATATTATAGACGCAATGGAAATGAGTGGTGTAAATGGGATGTGGGTAGCAGCCCCAGCAACATTAGGCATAGGAGCACTGACAATCGTGAATGACTTTGTGCGTGTTAAAGAAAAGATTGCTGGAGATATGGGATATGAGTCGTGGGATGATATTGACCCTAAGACACAAAGAGAGATAGAAAATAGGAATGCTGAATTACAGGCAGCGACTATTACTTTTGATAGACAAATGATGGGGACTGCTTGGGGTGATTGGAGCTTGGCAGGTAAAGCGATTGAAGATGTTTTTAGACAAAATGTAGACAATGCGGTTAATCAGTATCGTGCTTCTACTGACCCAAACAAAGGTTATCAATTTAGACTAGATATATCTAATGCTTGGACAGCGAAGCGAGGTGGTTTCGCTGTCCGTGAAAAGGAAGCTCGTTTTGAGGATATTGTTAAAAGGTTTAAGGTTCAGGACACGGTTGAGGCATCAGTCAGTCTGGGGCCAGAGGGAGTGGCTATTAAGATGTATAGCGATGCTCTCTTTGGTGATGATATGTATGATGAGTTTGGGGACTATCGTTTTGACGAGGCTAATATAAGAAAAGAACAGTTAAGACAATCTCTGGGTGAGGAAATGTTTAAGTATGTTGAGGATTATCAAGGTGTTAAATATGAAACATTTCCGCCTGAATTTCTTGAACTTATGAAGGCAAAGATAATTATGAAACCTTACTGGCAAATCAAAGACCGTGTAGTTAAACTATTTGGTCAGAGGTTTGCTGATAGTCCGAAAGGGCAATCTCTAATATCTAAAATGAGGAAACAGAAGCGGTTGTCTGACCCCGAAATGAATAGAATGTATAATCTTTTTTACACTCAATAGATATGATTTAGGTCATGGTATAATAAGAGAAGAGGAGTCCCACCAAGAATGGAGGGACACCAATAGGAGGTTAAAAAAAGAATATGGTGGAAGAAGAGAAAGAACCTGAAGCGACTCTAACAGAGAAGCAACAGGAACAGACTCCACAGGAGACAGTTGAGAGTCTCCAAGTAAAACTCAAACAAATGGAGCAGGAACTAAATCAGCGAACCGATAATGTTCGCAGTCTCAATTTAACTCTTCAGCAAAGGGCTACGGAGTTAAAACGAAGAGCCGACATTGAGAGCCGAATAGATAGTCTTCAGGACACGATAGAGGTTTTAGCTACTGCTGTGGCTAGTAGAGGTGAAATAGAAGAACTTGACCCTACCAAGAGACAAGATATTCTAGCCGAACTAAAGAAGAAACGAGCTGACGCAGATGCTAAAGCGAAACAGAAGGAACTTACGGAGGTTCAGACAGAATATACTCAAAAGGCTGACGCACTTTATAACAGGGCTAAGGCAATTTTCGCTGATGACGATGATGCCATAGAAAAGGTAGAAGACCTATTAACAAACGGGAGATTAGAAAGAGCGGAAGCCAGAGTAGCAAAAGCTGAGCAAAAGAAAGTTCCCTCAAAGGAAGGTAAAATGGAAACTGAAGAACAACGGATTGATAAATTGGCTGAGGAGAAACTCCGAAAACATCTTGAAGAGAGAGGGTTACTAGAAACTTATACTACTACACCTTCTGGTAGTGGTATTTTTTCAAGAAAACAAATCGCAGAAATGTCGCCTGAAGACTATGCGAAAAATAGGGACGCTATTCAGAAGGCGTATTCTGATAACAAAATAAAGTGAGGTAAGAAATATGGCTTATGGTGATTATACCCAACCAACCCTTGCCGAACTGATTTCAAGGAAATTTATTCCTGAGATATTCAGCAAGGATGTAATGATGCACACAATGTCCAACTTGGTAGTGGCTAATGCCTTTACCCATAAATACCAGAAAGACTTAAGGAAAGGAACTAAAGTATGGATTCCAGTAGTGACTGAAATAAGCGCTACTGAAGTCACTCCTGGTTCAACTCCTACTCAGACAGATGCATCAACCACAGTAGCCTCAATTACTGTTGACCAATGGTATGAATCAACAGTTGAGGTTTCACCGTTTATTGCTATTGAGGATGAAGCGGACTATCTGTCAAATGCTGCTAAGGCTGCTGCCTATGCTATAGACAAGAAGATTGATACCCAAGTGGGTTCTCTAATCTCCACCCTAAATTCTAGTGTTTATGGCTCTGCTGGACAGACCTTTACCGATGACATCTTCGTAGCATTGGTAGAAATCTTAGATAAACTAGATATTCCCCCAGATAGCAGGTTTCTTATTGGAGACCCATCCACAAAAGCTGATATGCTCAAAATAGATAAGTTCGTAAGAGGGGACTATATTAACGGACAACCGACTTCAAATGGCAAATTCGGTATGCTTTACGGGGCTAATGTCCTCATCACCAATAACCTGACGGCAGCTACTCCTGGGCGTTATGGTGTCTATGCCCATCCTAATGCTATTGGTGTATGTCTCCAGAAGAATCCCAAAGCAAAACTTTGGGATTTGGGATGGAAGTTCCTAACACAAATTATCGTGGACTCTGCTTGGGGGTCTGCTGTAATCCAGAGTAATTGGGGGAAGGCTTTCTATACTAGGTCATCCTCTTAGGAAATAACTAATGCCTATTTATAAATTTGAGTGCGGAGAGTGTAAGGGAATAATAGAAAAACTCATGCCGATGAATGGGGAAACTCCACAATGTTGTGGTGTCCCGATGTCACGGATGCCAGCATTTCCTGCATTGGTCTTGATGATGGGCGAAGGTGGGTATCCTAGTAGACGGAAGTTTCTCAAAGGTAGTGCTCCTTATACTGGTAGGAGTATTAAACCTTGGTTGTCGTATGACCCTAACGACACTACCGTAAGACCAATGGGGTCAAAGGCGCAGGAATGAGTTTCCGCTCCGAAACGCCTAATAAATTAAGGAGGATATAATGAGTCAACAAGTAAAAGTAGAAAGAGTTTTAGACTATAGGGGATGGGCTGCCTATAATCCGAATATTGAAGGCAATCCAGACCCTAAAAAGGTAATGGTCAGTTACGAGTATACCGAACTCGCATTGGATAACACCTATAAATATACACCATATCTTGATGCCAACTCAACAATAGCTCTGGGTAGTGGTGGGTTGGTAATGACGGGGCTTGCTAATAATACGGAAACATGCACACAGACTCAGGGAGGTATCTGGTGGTATCCTGCCAAGAACCCAATCGTTGAAATGAAGTTCAAAATAGATGTAATAACTAATGTGGCTATCTATTGTGGGTTCTCGGATGAAGCATCAGAGGCAACAAGTCTTTTACCACATGGTATTGTTACTGCTGTGCACACAGCCACTGCTACGAATAGTGCTGGCTTCTTTTTTGATACACGCCAGTCGCTATCCTACTTCAACATCGTGAACTCAATAACTGGCCCCACAAAGGCATTTACCCAGTTAGCATCAACCAGAGTGCCAGTAGCAGATACTAACCTTGTCTTAAGGGTGGCTCTTGATACATCTGGCAATGCGAGATACTACTGGAACGGAACGGAAGTAGGTTACAAAGCTCTTGCTGTAAGCACTACCACTCCGTTAATTCCATTCTTCGGGTTTAGAGCAAATAGCACCGTAGCTCATGTAGCAACATTAAGATATGTGAGACTATGGCAGGATTCATAAAATAAAATAAAGAGGGAGTAAAAACAATGACAGCAACAATCGTAAGGAAAAACAATTCTCCAGTTCTTAGTGATGGTTCTCTTGACCAGGGTCTTGTATTAGACTCATATGGTGCTCTTATTACTAAGAATGAGGTGGAAAAGTGGAAGATGGATGGGAGGCTCTACTTCTACAATCGTGGTAATACCACAACCGCAGTAACCTTTACCAACACGGCAATCCTCTATACCAGACCTTCACAGGTTATCAGAGTGCCAACAGGTAAGACCATAATCCCAGTTCGTCTAGGCGTTTACGTGGAGACGGCTGCCGGTGTTATCAATGAAGGTGTGTGGATTGCCTGTAACAACGATGTTGGGGCGGGAACTGCTACGGGTCCAGTGATTACTACCCGTGGGAATCTGAGGGGCGATAAAGCCTCAGAACAAGGTGCTTGTCTCATCTATATCACCTATACAGGTGATATAACCACGACTGGAACTAATCCTGTAGAGTTTGCTCGGTTCACTCAGCCTTATGTATCAGCTATCGGTTCTGTGGTTAAGGATACATGGGAACTGGATATTGCTACCTTTAGTGGCATGCCAATATTGGTGGGGCCAGCGTCTCTTATCCTGATTGTCGGTGGTGGCACAGCCCTCACTGGCTTTACGACCACGGTATGGGCGGAGTTCAACTCTGCTGACTTAGGGTTCTAGTAGTAAGTATGGGGGAGTGGGTATGAAAGTCCACTCCCCCTGAAGGGAATATGCGAAGTAGAGAAGCAATCCAGAAAGATGGGTCAGTCAAGAATGACCTCATCATAGAGGTTTTACTGGATATAAGGGAGATATTGGCTAAAAAGGAAAGGCGAAAGAAAAAGTTAGCATCGCCTAAAGGGGGTTAAAATGACTCTTGGAAGACCTGACTGGGGAACTAGGGACTTACTTGAAGGCATATTAAGTGTCGTGAAATACGCAACAGTTGAAATTACATCTGCCGAACTTTTGGCATTAGTTGCTGCAGCAAAAACTCTTGTAGAGGCTCAGGGAGTAGGGACTATCATTGACTTTATCTCCTGTGAACTCGCCTACGATAAGGGGGCAACAACTTATACTATTGGTAATGCTACTAATCTACAGGCAAAACTCGGTGCGGTCGCAGTTAGTTGCGTAAGGGCAGTTACCGGCTTCCTTGACCAAGCTGGTGATAAGGTTTTCATGCTTACTCCAGTTGGAGTAACTGCCATAGATGTGTCAACTGTAGTTAATACGGCGTTGAGTCTAACACTTGCTTCAAGTGGTGGCGAAATGAGTCTTGGCACTGGAACGGTGCATGCTAAGGTAGCATATAGGGTTCACCAAACTGGTTTATAGAAATAAAAAAGGAGTGTGTGTGATATGAGTGTTTATGGGGAGTGGAAAGCGGCTACAATATCCCCTGGGTCAACTGAGTCATCTGCTGTGAACTTGGGTAGAGACTATGATTATATTGAGATACAAATACCCGAAGTTATGGGTGAACGCAAGTTATCTCTAAAAATCTCGGAAACCCTTGCTGGCACTTACTATGATTTAGGTAAGGATGTTACTACCGATAGTGAACTCTTCGGTCGTGCTGATGTTTGGAAATTAGGTGGCTACCAATTTATTAAAGTAGTAACCTCAGCAGGTGTCGCGACAGATTGGTTAATTAGAGTCAGGGGGACAAGGAGTTAATATGGATAAATTAAGTATATTTACTACCAGTGGAGATACTAGCGAGGTGAGTCTCACTAGCCCAGATAAGAACTCTCTGGATGACATTGTAAGTGGACTTGATGCAATTACCAGACAGCTGGAACTAACGCATCAAGGACATGAGGAAAATTTGTGGGGACAGGAAGTAGAAGATACGGAAAATGATGAATAATAAGAGGGAGGTGTTAGTGATAGTTAGAGTTTAATTGCGGCTATATGCCGAGAGTTAAATTGGAACAGCTAATAGCAAAATAAAGTAAAAGGAGAAAAAATAAATGAGTTGGTTAATGAAATTTTATCGTAGGGGTGGAGATGGTGGAGTAGTAGTTGCTAAAGGGGGAGCGGATGGTGACTTGCAAGTATCGCAACTTATGCCTCCTGGAGCAGAATTAACCGCTTTGGGAACTGGTTATCAGGTTATAACCACAACGGCTGGTGCTGCTCTAATAGTAAGACCATCAACTGTGCCGTTGGCTACTTTGTATAATGGCGACCCAGAGAAGTCCTATATCATAGAGCGAGCCTTTGCACATTGTCTGGTATCTTCTACTACTCAGGGAACTGCAGGCATTTGGCTCTGCGTTCATCCGACAGGGACAGACCTTGATATTGCCGATACCATCGTAATTCACAACAACACTCGTGGCAAGAATGCTGGGGCTAGTCTATGTAGATTAGCTTTGAATACTGCCGTGGCTGACGATGGTTGGTATCCTTGGGGCGTTTCACAACTGACACCCACTGGTGTCCTTCCTGGAACTGTGTGTATCGCAGAGGTTGGTGGCAGGATAATTGTTCCTCCAACTGGTAGTATTTCTATATCAGTGGTTGCTTCATACGTTATGACCTTCTGTGTAGGCTTCCATTGGTATGAAGTCGCAAAAGACTTAGTATAAAGTCCAGACTGCCTTAGGTTAAACTGGCTTAGAAGAATAATCCTTGAGCAGGGGGTGTAAAAAGCCTCCTGCTCAAAAGGAGTGATATGTCAGGGGATTACACATCGGAACTTAAAGATGACATACTAAATAAGAGACGAAGTTACTTTGAGTTTAAGGTTAAGAAACCTCTTATGAAGTCCATAGTCAATTTAGGGAAACACGGACTTCTAAGAAATATGTGGGAACTATTCCAACTTGTCAAACTTTGTAGCAAGTTTCCAGAGCCGGCTAAAAAGAAATGTAAAAACCCTGACTCTCTCGTCTTATTGGATATATGGGATGAGTTTTTCAAGTGGGAAGACAACGCTGGTCGCAACCCACTATTTCGTGCCATTAGAAGAGTATCTGTAGGCGTGCTGGAGTCTGATAATTATTATGCTCAAAGAGGAAGTTGGTGGCTTATGAAGTTGACAAAGGCATATATGGATGGGAAATGGCAGCCAAATCCAGATTGGAGTCCCATGATGTGTTGGAGAGACCCTGCGACCAATGAAGCAAGGGTAAAGGAAATAAACGAACTATTTATCGGAATTGGTTTAGAAAAGAATAATCAGTTAAGTGAGGTGTGAAAATGAGTTTTTTGGAAGACCTTGAAGAAGCAATACGGGGAATAAAAACAAGTAGGATAGTATCCTGCCCTACCCAATTTATGGAGATACCAGGTATTGATGGGGATGCTCATGCGCAGCATGAGTGTGTTGGTCTTGTTGCTGAACTGTCAGTTCCCAAGTCCGGTGAGATTATTAGTGCTACACTTTTTGACCCATCATACCAGAAAATACAATTAGACTTAGAGATATTTAAGCAACCCATTACTGAGATAGCGGATAATGCTGCTTGGGCGCCGTCAGACATTGACATGGTCAACTTTGTAACCGAATTAGTCTTCTCCAGTTATGATGACCATATCAATAGTCTAACTTGGGAAATTCTCAACATTGGCAAAGCATACACAGCGCCATTGGGTAAGTTCTGGATAAAGGCAGTAACTAGGGGAGCACCTACTTATGCGGCTGGTGCAAAGCCTAGATTCCAGATACAGATACTCTCTTTAGACCCTGCCTTTGTGGAGGTCTAAATGGGTGTGTTACTTAATACTAGACAACCTTTAAGTCTTCCACGCTTCCCTTTTAGAGGTAAAGAACTAGAGGGATGCGTCTTGTATGCCTCACTATGGGATGAGAAATCAAGAGTCAGTCCTTTCCCATCTCTTGACCCAAATCATCATTTACTTACTGTTACTGGTGCTATCTGGACTCCACCAACTGGGTATGTGTTTGATGGGAATGACTACATCAAGAACTCCACAGCCAACTGGCGAAGTTCTGACCAATCAGGCACTTTCGTTATCTGGTCAAAGCAGACTGTCAATGGTGCGCTCTTTGGCTCTTGTGATGAGGCAACCGATAGCCACCAGTTTTTTATGCATGTTGCCACTGGTTTCCAAGTTGGTGTGGCCATCGCAGGGGTTGCCAGTTTTGTTACTGGGAACACATCTCTTGTTGATGGTCTATGGCACTGTTGCGCTTGGGTCAGTAACGGCACAGTTTGGACTATGTTTGTTGATAACATACCTCAAACACTAACACTGGGTGCAGGCACTAATGATGGTCAGTGGCTAGGTGATGTTGCTAACAGGGATAACTTCTCTATTGGAGCAAGACTTCGGCTTTCTGCTACATATTATACTGGCTCAGTTGGTGAAGTTTTATATTATAACCGAGCCTTAACCGCAAGTGAAATCCTAATGATATATGAAAAGACAAAATGGAGGTATGTCTAATGGCAGTAGTTAGGTTTGAAATATCATTGGCAATACCAAAAGAAGTTTATGATACTATACCCTTAGCCAAAAAGACGGCTGCTAGAGATGCTATTCGGGGATTAAAGGCTCTGGCAGTTAAGATAAACGAGGGTCAAAGTAATGAGGAAATGACAGTAAGGGCAATCTGGCGAGTTTGTTACCACGATGAAGGTGAGGGACATCCACCTTGTGAGCCAGAACAGGAGATTTAACTATGGAGCCTAAAAGTAAGGTGTTTAATTTGTCAAGATGGTAAGGAATATACCAGTCTGGAAGCTGGAAATCACAAGGAATTAACGAGACATAATAGCTGGACATTAGTGGTTGATTACGAGGAGATAGATAATGCCGAAGAAGATGGAGAAGGAACTTAAGGCGGAAGCTAGGAAGAAATTCCCTAAAGACAAGGAACGCCAAGATAAGTATGTTTACGGCACTCTAAGGAAAACTGGATGGAAACCTAAGAAGAAGAGGTAAAATATGACTACTGCTGTTAGTGTATTAGAGCAAAGACTCGCCCAACAGGTGGGCGATTGGCTTGAGGTTACCTGCACTACTGCTATCAATGCTGATAACTTAATAGTTAGCACAAGTCTTACCTCCTATGACGGGGGGCGTGATGACTATTTTATTGATTGGTGGGTTTATATTACTGATAAAGCCAATGCTGGAGTGCTACGTCAGGTTTCGGACTATGCTACAGCCACTGGCACGCTAACTATCAGGGGAGCAGTTTTAGCTGATGATGGCACTAATCTTGCTACTATCAGACTTCACCGCTATAACAGAGACCTTTATATCAATGCCTTTAATGACACTATCAGGGAAGTGTTCCCATCACTCTATAAGCCGTTTGATATTATAGAGTTGGTAACTGGTAATATCCTGCCCAATTCTCATTTTAGGGACTGGGCTGTTACCACTGCACCTGATAAATATGTCATGCAGGACGCTAACATAACCGCCACTGCTGAAACGGGAGCAGGTAACTATCGTGGTGGTGCTAAGTCTATGAAGGCACTTGCAGGTGCTGCTGGTGCTGGCAAGTATGTGTATATTTCCTCTAACAACTACCCACGCTTACTAGACTTAATGGGCAAGACGGTTAGTTTCTATTGCTGGGCTTTACCCCAAGTAGCTACTGATGCCTCTATCCAAATCTATACACTTAAAGCTGACCTCACGGCGCAAACTCTAACTTCTACCACAGCTAACCCTATCGGGAAGTTAACTCTCCTTAAACTAGAAGACCAAAGCCTAAATGATGACCTCGTAGAAATCCAGTTCCGTTTTCTGGTAGCAACTAATTCTAAGTATGTCTACTTTGACCACGCCAGAGTCATCGGTCATAATCAGAAGGAATACCTACTGCCTACTGATATTAAGAATGGGAGATTAGCTTCAGTCCAAATTCAGACCAGTGGCTACTCGGATAGATTTTGTGATGACCTGTTACCTAGAGATTGGGAAACTGTCTATAACTGGAGTATAGTGGATGATGGCACGGATAAGTTCCTCTGGTTAGGTAATTACCCCTCTGAGGAACGACTTATTCGTCTACAAGGTTATGCTCCATTAACTGCTGTCAGTGCTTACACTGATACCATAGAAATAGATGGCGAGAAGGTTAATCTATTTATTGCCTATGCTAAATACAAACTCTATCAGGCGATTGAGGGGCCTGTGGCTAGTAGTGATATTGGCAGGTATGAACTCCAATCTGCTAAGGCATATCAAGAATATCAACGCTTACTACCCAGTCTGAGGATGGTAACACCGAAGGCAACAATGAGGATTAGGGAATACTAGAATGAAGAAGATGAAGGACATACCTACAAAATTCCACAATATGGTTCAGCCAAAAGTGCATACTAAACCTACCGAGTCTGACTTTGAGTTTATAACCCCTAGCCCTCAATTCTGGAATGATTTAACTCTCAAAGAACAAGACGAATTAAGGCAGATAGTAACTGGTGAAGGACAGGATTTAGACGAGTATTTGAGACTGATGAGAAAAATGCTACCAAGGAATCCAAGAGGACATTAACAGGAGGATTACAATATGTCTCCTAGTGGTTACATCCGTGATAAATTTGACCTCGGTATATTAAGGGCTGACGGCACTACGAAAGTGGGTATGATGCTTCGGCGTGCTCGTAATGAAGTGCCTCAGTATCAGGTTTTTGATGACGAGTATTTAGCCCAGCAATTCTTTACAGGAGACGCTGGATATAACAACTTACCCCCAGAAAAGGAATTAGTTATCAGGCAAGACGATTTGCGTTCTGGCTTTGGCATAGAGACCTATGATAACAATGACCCTAAACGATACTTTAATTCAATCGGTATGGACATGCGGTTCAGGGGCAAGGCTATTGCTGGCCCCAAATCTATTGGCACAGTTACATTACCAGGGACAGTAGTTCCTGCTAATCTTATCAATACTAATATGGAACTTACTACAGGATGGACTTTAGGAGTAAGAAGCACCGCCCAGAAGCATACTGGCGGATACAGTTGGTATGTCGTTACCGGCCCAACCGATGCCTACCAAGATGCTACAACTTGGATAGCTGGTTGGCAGAGCAAGGAGTTTACCTTTAGTTGCTATGTTTGGTGTAATACGGCTAGTGTTGGTAGGATAGGAATAAACGATAAGGCAGGTGACACAAGTTATAGTGCTTATCATACGGGGGGTAGCACATGGGAGAGGCTCAGTGTTACCAAGACACTAGCGGTTGATGCTGATAAACTTCGGGTATATTTAGAAAGTGCTGGAGTTGGTGCAGAACTAACTTATTTTGATGATGCTAGTATATCTACTGCCGATGAGACTGGAACTATTGTGGATTGGGTTGATTTTAATGATAAACTTTACGCAGCCTATGGCAAGACATTAGTAGTATTAAATGCGGGTGGCACCGCCTTTACTAGCGTTAGGCAATTCACTTCTGATATTACTGACCTTGAGGTGTTCACTAGCGGAGGTGCAGCAACACCTGCGACTAATCTATATATCGCTCTAGGTTATAGTTGTCCCTATTGGCAAATGACCTCTGCTGAAGCCTTTACTATAAATACTCTGGCAGTTAATACAATAAAATACTTTGCCTATGTTAGAACAACTGCGGATACTATGTATGGCTCAGATGATGTAAATAAAATCCGCTCTACTATCAATCCGGCTGATGGTGGCACGGCTTGGTCAGGACAAACGACAGTTGATAGTTCCCTTTTCTCAATACTCCAACTATTTACCAGTTCGGGTGCTCTCTATGTTAGAAAACAAAACCGCCCTTATTATCTAAATAGTTCTGGTGTGGTTAAGGATGACCTAGCTCCTGAATTGGAGTCATTAAGTAGAAGTATAGCCAGCCAAGATATAATAGAATGGCTTGCCAAATTGTATATGCCATGGGGAGACCAAGCCCTATTAGAGGAAGATAGTGGGACACTCACTTGGCGTAACCCCTCCGACTTTGCTACTGGATTATCCGATTTTAATGGCAAGATATTCGCCATTGCTGCTGATGACCGTTACTTGTATGCTATATCGAATAACGGTGCTAAAATTGAAGTTCTATCTGGTAGGTTAGAAGAGATTGATGGCTCAATAGTCTGGGTGTGGCATCCAATAAATGAGACTCCCTTAGTAGGTTGCCTAACCTGTCATATATCTAATGTTGTTCAGAAGAGACTATGGATTAGTTCTACCGATATTGATGACCTCCTGTATTATATTCCCCTACCTCTTGGTTATGCTGATGTCGTGAATGATACCAACCGCAGTTTTGTGTCTGGTGGTGCTATTGATGTTGGGTCGGCTGTTTCAGATAGGGCTAGCACATTGGCTGGCACAGTTACTTATATTGATGGAGCTAATACTGCTGATTACGATGGTAGAATTACTAGCATTGCGGTTTGGGCAGCGGCTGACATGACTGGATTTAGGGTAGGAACATTCTATCTGGTAAGTGGCACTACTTATAAGTGTCGTGATAGTGCTACCCTTGGAGCAGTAACCGCAGGTTCAAGTCAGACATTTATTCAGGATTCAGGGGGTTCTCTTTTATCCATAGCAGTAAAGTTGGGTGATTACATTGGTTGTTACTTTGCTACTGGCACGATAGAAAGAGATACTGCTGGATTCAATTATGTTGCTTATTATAATGGTGAAGCCATAGATGCTGGTGATTCGGCTGCTTATTCTGTGTATGCGGGTGATGCTATAAGTCTTTATGCCACAGGAGTTAGGGGGGCTATCATGGAAACCCCATGGCTACATGGTAATTTCAAATCCACGACTAAAGCATTCCCGTCATTAGAGTTAGTTATGGGGCATACCTATAATACTGGCAGATACTTCACAGTAAAGTATAAGAAGCTTGGAGATTCTACTTGGACAAGCATAGGTAACTATACTGGGTCAGCGACCTCAATGACAGAGAGTAAGTTTATTCCAGCTGATGCTAGTTCTAATAAGCCAAAAGCCACGATGTTTAGGTTACAATTCACGGCAGTTACTGATGATACTACCATAACCCCTATATTATTAAGTTACCACCTGAAGGCAATCTTATACCCTAGTCAGCGTGAGATAATTGCCTGTAAGGTTTACTGCTCTAATGAGATACAATTAAAGGATGGCACAGTAGACAATGGGTCTTATGATACAATTATAGCCACACTAGATGAAGCACGAGTGGCTACTTGGCCAGTTACAATCTATGATATAAATGGAGACACGAAGACAGTGAAATTCCTTGCCGTGTCTTCTGGTGCTCCTCGCTGGCAAATGATTGCTTCAGAGAAGGAAAGAAGGTTTGAGAGAGAATATAACCTGTTGGCGCAGGTGGTTACTCTAAGTTAAGGGAGGCTAATATGTGCTTTAAGAAGAAAATTGTCATCACCGAACCTGTTGTCACTCCCTTAAAGGCAGCAGGCAAGATTGATGCTGGCAAGATATATGCGATTATTCAAGCCAAATTAGATGAACTGAAAGATACACAAGCTAGTATCTTTATACCTGACATGAAAATGAAGGTCTATAACAAAGAAAAGGTTATGGCATCTCACGAGCTAGAGGAAGTAGATAGTCTTGTCTATGCTAGTGAGGAGTTTGACTGCGATGACTTTGCTGCCGAGTTATATGGTAGGGGAATGGGACTTGTCTGGACTCAAATTCATGCCTTGAATTGGTTTGTAGACACGACAGATACTTTCTGGTTTATAGAACCGCAGACTAAGAAAATATCGCAGAGTCTTGAAGAATGGCAAGGGAGTGATTGTCGCTTTTTTCTGGGTAGGTAAAGTAAAATAAGGAATGTTATGATTTACTTTAGGGGCGAAAACAGCCAATGGGAAAGGCTATAAACCAGTGGCGATAACAACGGCGAAAGGGTAAGTCCTTAGCAGTTGCGGTGGAATAGACACCTGCCCCTATACGTTCTTTGTTATTAAACTACCTAAGCGTGGCGAGTTTAATAACAGAAAGCGTTATACAACTAAAGTTTAATAAGGAGACAAAATGAAAGGAGAACTACTGTGCCAAACGGAGATGAGCTTAACGAACAACTAGAATTTGAAGAACGCATTAAATCTATGCCAGCAGAAGACCGTGTTATATTTATAGCCAAACAGACATACTATTTAACGACTAAAGTTGATTCCCTGAATACAAAATTAGACAATTTCTCGGTTACAGGTAATAGTAAAAAGACAAGTGCTACGACTGGTGGGATAACAGCAGCAATAATGATAGGAATAGTTGAAGGTCTAAAGGCTCTATTTGTTAGGAGTTAAAATGAATGAAGCAGAAGAACATCCTCCTAGTAAAAATCCTTTGGATATTAGGGCAAGGGACTTTCCTCCCAATGGTTCTTTGGCTAAACGACCTAAGAGTCGCTGGTCTGAGATGGGAAGCCTTTGGGGTTTTTGCCCTATTGGAAGCCCTGTATCTGGGAGATGCTTTCCTTTTCTTACTAATCTTCAACAGAAGTCGTGATTAAATAGCTATGAGGCTTGCTACAATCAATTTCTAGCCCAAGTAAATTAAAAAGTAGTGGTTAACTACCTATTGTTAATCTCTTCAATCCAAATATTTAATCCATAATCATTAAGACAATTAGTTATAGTGCTAGGTGTAAAGTCTTTATCCTGAATAGCTTTTTCTATTGCGTCTAACATTGCGGTTGCTCCCAACTCAAAATAAAACTCTATCTCATCGTCCTTATATAAACTTTCGGAATCGTAAATAAGAAAATCTCTTACTCCTTCCCAATCTTTCGGTCTGCTTTTTCCTTGATACCTCATATTATTTTACCTCCTTTTATTATTTAATTAAGGTAGTTTACTATCCAATGGTTTCTTTTTCTGTTGTCTCAAATACCAAAAGTTCCTTCCCCCTAAGTGCCAAACTAACATTGCCACCCCGTTAATAGTTCCTAGACAGAACCCAACAAAAAACATTACCGCTACTATAATCCAGTCAATCATCTTATCTCCAATCTTCCCCTGTCCACACCTTATTACATTTCTCTTCCATCGCAGAAGCCAGCCAAAGTTGCTCCATTGAGGTGGCAGCATAAAGCATTTGCTTAAACTTATGAAGTAACCAGTATGTTGGTGAGTAACCGCCTTCCTGAGGAACATAACCAGAAAGTATCATCTCTTGCAACTGGTCTTGCCTATAAAGAGGTGTATCGTCTTCCCACCAACCAATAGGTTCAGAGACTAGATAGATTTTTCCCGATGATTCAACACGCCAGTCGCCTATCTCAGGCTTCTTTTTACCATCAAAACCTAAGTCTTTAGCAGCCTTCTTACACATTTTAATATAGATTTCTGTTTTATCCATTTCTCCTCCTTAATCTCTTGGGTCTGATGTAGTCTTAGGTTTTCGCCTCCAAGCCATCCAGCCAAATAGTCTGACTACCCTATATTCAAGGTGAGCAATTAGGGGATGTAGAAACTTATGATGATGCCAGCCCACTAGCATTGCCTCTAAGAATATATCATCAGCTTGTTTTTGGATAATCGGCTTGCCCATTATCTTCTTCTCTTGGTAGAGCCAATCGTGTAAGACAGGGGCTTTGTTTATTTTAGCCCAATCAGGTAGAAATATCAGTAACGGCTTGGGTATAGAAGCAAAGTCAGTCTCAAACCCCTTTGGCACTCTGATAAACCTGCGACTATACTTCTTGCCTATTCGGTAGGTGAAGGCTTTACATACTAGCCAATTACTACCATCAGGCATTGGGCTAACTTCTAATTTAGAAGTAAATGAGCTCATCTTATTCCTCCTTTACTGGTATATCACTAAAATCAAATTCTATACCAAAGTTATCCTGTAAAAATTGGACTATGCCGATAGCTAGGTTATCTGTATCTTTTTCTGACAACGCTAGACTAAAGTTACCGCTAATCCCATGTATTATCTCATGCCATAATGTTACCTCTTTTTGTGATTGAGCTAGAGCGTTTTCAATTTCTAATGTCTGTGTTCTTCTATTAAGGGTTCCTACCCTCTCCTCATCTATTTGTAAGTGAGGATTAAATATCACCTCGTAAGAGTGAAGCCCAATTAGAATACTATCGGGAACTTTTATTTTCATTCTCTACCACCTTTCTAAGTATCTTAATCGTATCCTCAATATAATCATCCCCTCTCATAACAGGACATTTACCATCATCATTCATATCAGGCACTTTACACTTATCGCAATTAAAAGGTTTCTTTGTAATAGAACATCTATCTCTTGTCTTATTCATCCTATCTCCATTTTAACCTATTCTAACCGACTTGTCAAGTTTGCCCCGTTTATAAAACCCATCCTTAAACCAAGACATAGTTGCTGGCCAAGTTGTCTTGCTAGTCTCTTTTATCTGAAAATCTTTCTCTGCTTCGCAGGCACACTTACCATAACTCTTAGAGTCTAGTATGTAGTAATGGGCACCGTAGATGGGACAATTATTATTCAAGGTATCATCTCCAAACTATAATAGACCGAAATACCACATTCTTTAGCCGTTGCTACCTCAATGTCAGCCCCCTTACTTACACCATTTACCCTCAACAGAGCATCGCATCTAGGAATGAAAGCTCGGTCTATTCTCAGCCACTCATCATAGCTTTTAGGTGATAGGAAGTGCCAGAAGTGGGATAGATGGGGAATGAATGGGATATGCCCCTTTGCTAATATCTTATCTCCAATCTCGCAGGCAAATCTAACATTAGAGACCACATCCCCTAGACTATAAGGTGCTGAAACGTAAATAATCATTGGCTTATGTTCCCATTTTACATTAGCAAACACTTCCTCTAATGTAGGAAGAGACCCAATTCTTCTTGATACTTCAGCTACCATTATTCCGTTGGTCTCCTTCTCGGCGTTTGCCTAACTTGGATAGGCACATCCTTACCTCTAACTCTCATTCCGAACTGCTCCGTTAGTTTAATGATTTCCTCGGTAGCCTCATCTACATCCCCACTCATTCCATAAACACGAAAGCAACTCATTATTGAATTTAATCCTAATCTAAATTGCCCCAGTGCCTTCCTGTATTTCTCTTCCTCTATTTTCTGATAGGTCATTTTCCCACTCCTCTTGGAATAAAACTAAAGCCTCTAATACTGCTTCGGTCTGCCATCCCCTCTCTTTCTCCTTTTATCCTTTTTGTATTCTTCCCATATCTCTACAGAGAGTTTGCTCGGACTCCAATCCTTTGTGATTGAGTGTGTCTTATAAAGCCAATCTAAAAATTCAGTCCATTGTTTATCGGTCATAGTTCTATATCACTTTCTACTTCATTACCCCAAGAGAATTAGCTTTGTCTACCGATTAACTAAAACTTAGCTAAATCTCTCTCAACTTGCCTTATTATTTTCGTGAGTGACGCTGTTTCTTCTTTGAGACGCCTCTTTTGGCTGGCAAGAAATTCCTCCATATCTTTCCGAGTGCCGTAGCCACCAAAAGAAGTCAATATCCGCCCTTCTTTCCTCATTTCTCTTGCCATCTCTTTAGAATAAAATCCTTTAGTTTTGTCCGTCATCCAAGTCTATCTCCTTTCCGTTATACCAGATTGCCAGCACAAATCCTATTTCTAGTGGATAGCTAAACCAACCAATCATAATCGGGTCAACCTTGATAGGCACAATTGAATGTAATGTTATAAACTTCATCCCTAGCTTAATGGCTAGTTCAGCCTTCTCTAGTGCGAAGTCTGGAATGTCGCCATCATAGTTTATCGGCATTTCATTAGACCGAATGGCAAATCCCCTAACATTTGCGTGATAGTTAAACTTGCTCATTATTTGCCCTTTGGAAACCGACCATATTAGTCCACTGTTTTCAGCTAACGCTACTAGATTTTCAGACAGGGTTTCCGATTTGCTATCTTTCACGGCTGACAACCTTGCCAAATGGGTTATCCGATTTTCTTTAGTAAGCCCTGAGTGTTCTCTCAATACAGTCAAATTAGTGTTCATTTTATCCTCCTTTCAGCATAGATTATCTGATATTTCTTATTCATATACTTCTATACACATTTTTATCGGTCAATTTTCTATTACAAACTCCTGTTCCAATGGGTCATCATGATTATCAGGTGTAATTCTAATTATTGGGCATCCAATTCTGGATGGTTTGTATCCCTTTTCTTCACCATAACTAGGGTCAAGTATTTCCCCTTCATGTGGTTGAGCATAGGTTTTTAACCACGAGCCACATATTGTAGAAGCCAACTTAATACTTTTTACTCTACCATTACGCTGAACCAATCTATCGGGCGTATGAGTAGTCATCGCATGAAGATGTCCCATTAAATAAATATCGGCTTCAATATCATTCACTAGACGGGATAATCTCATTAACCGAGCCCCTTCAGTTTGAGCACTCCCTGCCCCATGCCATGAGTGTATTGTTAAATGATGAGTAGTTTTACCTGCCCTGATAAAATTAAGAATGATAAAGCAAGAATAACCAGCATAAGGAACACCCATAGCATCACACAGGTTTCTTGTTACATCATCATCGTGTAGTCTATGAATTAACTCTTCGTGATTACCTGTTCCTATGGCTATAAGTTGTCCCTGTTCTTTCAGAGGAGCAAAAATCTCTTGGCATCTGTCCAACTGTGATTTGACTATATTACTCTTTTTTACCCAATCAGCCAATCCATTCCCTGACCACCGCTTATCTTTTGAGGTAATACAATCCATCCAGTCACCACCACCAATGGCTATTCCAAATTTACCCTTATCGGCACATTCTTTAACCTTATGAATGAGTTGTTTTTCTGCGGACTCTCTTGCCCCTAAATGAGCATCAAAGAAAGGGTAGATGTAGAATACATCAGGCCTGGTATAATGGATTTCGTGAGTAATTACTTCCAACTAAAAAAACCTCCTATCTTCAATATATAGGTATCTCTACCCATTGACAGTTTATGGCACACCCTTGAGCATCTGTTACCAAGTAAACTTTTATATCCTTAAAACATACCCCATCGGGAGCATGCACCTCAAAGTCAGGTCTATTACTTACCTTGAACAATTCATTGATGCATTTAATTTGCTCGTATTGACTTGGAAACAATGACCGAAATAACCAATCCCTCATTTTTACCTCCTAGAATAATCTTCTATCCTGAATATGGTAGCAATTCAAACATTGTCTCGTGTCAAAATTAGCCCTAAAGATATTGTGCTTCCACGCAGTCCACTTATGAAAACCGAGCCAACAAAGCACTCTCATTTTCTATCCCTTACTTTATTCATCTTCCTCAACTCCTCAGCTAAATCAGCATATCCCTGAGCCTCAATAGCCAATCTCTTAGACTCCTGTGCTAATCTTACCGCTTGCTCTAGATACCAGAGGGCTACCGCAAAACCTGATATGTCAACTATCATCTAACCTCATCACGCTTTTGGCTACATCTCTTGGCTGCTATCTCGCAATACTTCTCCTCTATCTCTATGCCAATAGCTTTATAGCCTTTCGCAGCTAACAATGTGCTACCACTACCCATGAATGGGTCTAAGACTATGCCGTTTGGAGGGGTTATCAGGTTTATTAGGTATCGCATAAGGGCAAGGGGCTTAACAGTAGGATGTTGGTTGCGTTGTGGTGCTGGTCTATTCTTATAAGGCACATTTCTTTCATCCTGTCCTTCATCCCGCCCTTCTATTCTTTGGGGTTCAACATCCTCCAATCCCGCATCCCTTTCAGCCCTTGATGCTTTAGCACAATAGAAAAAGCGGGCTGCCGAACCTAAACCGTCTCCGTGAAATGTTTTACCATCATCACCTTTTTGAGCGAAGTCTCCATAAATCCCTTTGCTTTTTCCGCTCTTGCCTCTACTTACAGGGGCAAAAGCACCCGCACTGGGGGGGAATAACTCCATTACCTCTTGACTGCCATCGTGAATTAGATTGGCGGGAAAACGACCTTGTTTATCCATACCCCAACCACCACTGCCATCGCCACCGCTTTGTGTCTCTTGCGTTCCAAATGTAGCTGTGCGTTTCCCTGCTTGCGGTTTATCCCCATTCAGAGGTATCCTTGAGCTGTCTATATTTATCGCTCCCGTTCCCCACTTCAAAACATTCTCGGCTACTGTCTTTTCTGATAACGGCTTGCGGGCTAGGCAGATGGGTTCATGGGCGGGCTTCAAGGCAGTTCCCCATCCTTCCCATTGTTTGGCTTCATCTGATTTTGCTTCATAAGGGGGTAACAACTCACCATTCGGCTCAAGAGTCCCGTCTGGGTGATGCCGACTGGCAACAGCTATTCTATGCCCTCTATCTGGATGTCCCATTAGTTTATCCACACTTAATCCTACATTGTGCGACTTGGGAAATCCTGAACCATACATCCATTCAACCATATCCCTTATCTCAAACCCCGCATCCTCTATCGCACAAGCCATTCGGTGGTATTGCCTAGTAGCCCCAAAAGACAATAGATGACCACCTGGCTTCATTGCGTTTAGTAACATCTCCGCCCACTGAAAACACCATTCCTGAAACCATCTACCCTCTTTCGCTCCCTTGATTGCTAACCCAGGTCTGACACTTTGCGAAAAAGGAGCGGTAGTCGGGCTTTTGCCTTCCCTAAATCTTTGCTCTGACCTTTTTCGTTCCCTCTCTATAAGTTCCCTTTCTTTTTGAGGGTTATCCCATTCCTTATTCATAAAACCCAATCCGTAGGGCGGGTCAGTAACTACTGCGTCTATCCCTGAGAGCAAGGGTAGTATATCCCTACAATCAGCGTGGTAGATAACTACCTCATCATCCTGAAAGTAGGGCTTATTGGGTAACTCTAATCCGTTCCAGTTCATTTATACTCCTAGTTTCGTAACGCTTTGGCTACAACTTGTTTTTTAGGGAGAAAGGCGTAACAATGCCGTTGGCTTTCTCCTATAAATATTTCATTCTTGTATGCTGCATCCGCACAATAAGCGTCATTACGATTGTGGTGACATTGTGGACATAATTTTGGTCTATATTTCATTAGTTCACCTCCAGGAACTTGAAGTTTTGCTTAATCATCAATCTCAGCTTTTATAGAATTATGGAACACAACAATCATCAGTGGTTTGATATAGCCTACCTTGCCTTTGGGGATAGTGGAATCACTCCCATCATCATTCCCAAAGCTAAAACCCTGTTTTGGTTTCTCCAAGAAACGAATTTCTACATTCTCTCTTGGCTTATTCTTAGCCTTATCCCAGATAAACCTATGGAAGTATCTAGTATGAGTGGCTGATGGTAGAAGCATAACCGTTAAGCAATTAGAATTATATGCTTTCTCTACCCATTTCCCTATCTTCCCATCAAACATCGGATGGCAATAAACTACCTCTCCTGTCCAGTCTTGATTCAGACCATTATCCTTTTCTGTGTAGTATCTAGGTAGCAGATGATTCTCATCAGAGGCACAAGCGTCAAGAGTAAAGTCAAACTCAACCTTTAATTGCTCCCAAATATCGGTAGGCGTTCTTAGAAACTTCATAGCCTTAGAGCAAGTGAAACTTAGTGTCTGCTTGGATATATTCCTCATCTTTTAACTTTCCTTGCCCTAGATTTTGATTTGGTGCGTTCTGGTAATAGTTTGGTATCACTTTCTCTTATGGTAATTAGTAGGTATGGGTCTCTCTCACCGATAACTCTCTTACCATCGTGCCATCTGAAGTCCTTGTCATTCACACCATCAGCTACTTCGGCTATGGCATCACAAACCACCTTTGCCAAATTGGATAAATCTGGGGCTGACCTCTCATCCTTAAAATAACCGTCACAGGTAATACTTAGCGGTAACTGCCAGTCCTCTATATGAAGGTGCTTTACCAACCAGCCCAACTCATCCATCCAAATTTTAGTTTCCTTCTTGGTATATCTACCGCCACCATATTTGTAGTGATTAACGGAAATTATCGCTCCGGGGTAGTCTATCTTTATTACTTCTTGCTTTGGCTCTGAGGATTTCTCATCACGGAGTGTCTGTAACTCTTTCAGTAGTTTCTTCTCTCTAATAGGTTTCTCACTACTCATAATGGTTTCCTCTAGTTCTTTCATTCTGGCTAGTTTTTCTTTATCCATTCTTTTCACCATCAATTAACTCGCTGATTGCTAGACAGAGAGCAAGGGCAGGATTGAACTCGTCCAAAGCAGAACATCTTGGAGGAGCTTTTCCCTCCTTACTAGGTCTTGATACTACCCAAACATGAAATATCCCCTCATCTAGCACATATTGGCATACCCAGAGCTTTGGCACTAGCCACTTAAAGCAGGCATCAAGGGATTGGGTGAATACAATTCCACTTAAAAGTTTCCCATCTGGAGTTATTCCCACAAGTCTTTCCGCACCTTGTCTAATATCTGTAAATCCTGCCCACTCTGCCAACTTCTTATTTAGTTCTTTTTCTTTTTCTGTGTTCATTAAATTGCCTTCTCAAGTGCCAAACAAAAAGCAAGGGCTGGACTATCTGCTTCTGCTTCTACTACTTCGTGGTCACTAAACTCAAACTCTGACCACCTATACCTAAGTTCACACCAATCATTTTCATAACTAAATGTGACCTGTGTTATTTCTATTTGGTATTCTTCCTTATCATAGTTTATTCTATTTGGCACGAGCCATCTGAAGCAGGCATCAAGGGATTGGGTAAGGTCTTCCAATACTTCTATCTCCCACTCCTCATCTGCGTTAATCCATTTTACTCTACGGTAAATAACTAAACTCTTATCATTACCCCTACCATACTCCACACCATCTATACCAAACCGCCACTCTGCCAACTTCTTATTTAGTTCTTTTTCTTTTTCTGCGTTCATTTTTCTACCTCCTTGACTGGCAAGTTATCAAACATCTCAGCTATCTTCAGCATAAGAGTTGCCGTCTGTGTTGCTTCTTTAACTACATCTTCCGCTAAGCCACCACGATAGTTAAATTCTCCAATAGCTTTAGCTGTTTCACCCAATTCTTCAGTAGCAAACATAAGCCATTCTGAAGGGAGTCTGTCTTGAATTCCCCACTTTTCTATTTGCCTTATATTCTCATCACCAATCATACCCATTATGTCAATCTTCTTCAAACATAAGTCTTTCATATCTCTATTTTACTTCGTTACCCCAACATTTTCCCAGTTCTTTCGGGTTTCATCCTTTAGACATTCTTTACATATTTTGCCACCCTTGCGAACATTGACACATATAGTGCAGGCTTTGTCCTCTATCTGCATCTGATAAACTTCTTTTTGCCTTTGCTTCCATTCTGTGGGTCTCCAATTCACTATCTTTTCCCTCCTTTTATTGGTATTGCCTTAATTGTATAAACCTTTGTAATGGGATTAGCAGATGCCTCTACTTTATAGTTTCCAAGCCAATACTGCGGTAGCTTATCAAAAAACTCCTCTGGATTATCAAACCTGAGATTGATTTCCTTCTCCATCTTGCCATCTTGCTTATTCATTATCTCTATTCTACCTCTTTTATTGATACTTGTCAAGTGTCTAACCCCATCACGCTTTGACTACTCCTAATTCTATATCACTTTCTACTTCATTGCCCCAACAGTATTTAGTAAAGTAGTTTACCTGTTAATTTGTAATAACACCCTACACACATGCCATCTCTCTTTTCAAACATCTCTACAGCTGCTCCATATTCTTGGCTATTTGAAAGGTCAAAATCCTTATTGCATTTGGGGCATTTGAAGATTTTTTGCTGCCCCTCTTCCCTTTTACTTATGATGTAGATGTTATCTTCCCTCAAGGCATTTACATTTTTGATTAGTCTTTGTTTATTGGTTAATTTACTCATTTTATCTTCTCCTTTTAATATATATTATCTGGTATTTCTTATCGGGTAACTCTAATCCGTTAAAGTTCATTATCTCTCCAATGGTGTAATATCGTTATTCTTCTCTATCAATACTTACTGTATGAATATCGTATAGTTGGACACCATATCTAATCTTAAACTCAATAGCTATTTTATAAGGGTCTACTCCCTCTATCTGTTTGGGTGTTTTAATCTTGACAAACCTTATCTTGTTTTTGTCAATGGATAGATATAGATTACTATCAAAGGCACTAAAGTCCTTACCATAAGCAAGGTCTCTCCCTGGTGGTTTTTGTAATCCCACGACGGCTATCCCACCAGTCGTCAACTTGCTTAGTATCTTTAGCATTGTGTCTTGAATAGCCCATATCTTCTGAACATCCACCCTTACATAATCAATCAGGTTTAATCCTGTCGGCACAATAACATCTTCAAAGTTAGTTAGCCTCCTGTAAACCTTGAATGGTGGCGGTATCGGAATGGGAAATTCAAGATGCTTAAACCGCCTCTTCAGTTGTCCTATGGGGTCAGACTCAAACAAGAATATATTGTCCTTATAGGTTTCTAGGTTCTGGTTTAATATATTAAGCATTATAGCCGTCTTGCCCTGATTAGTAGGACTAGCAACTACAATAAGGCAAGGAGTGTCAAGCACACAATAATCATTTAGCCCTAGAGGTAACCTCAAGGGACACTCAATTAGTTCTCCATCATCCTTCCACCACTCAACCTCATCTACTGCCTTATCTATAAGTCTGTATTTATTACCAGTCTGCTCTAACTCAGGTTTCTTGTTTACTTTAGCAAGATTGTAGAGAACCAATCCGAAAGCATGCTTAGCATCTACGGCATTACTCTTGCGGTCTAATTGGAAGTGCCTGTAAACATCTTCACTGGTGAAAGTCTTGCCTACCTGCATCGGCAAAAACTCAGTTCTCAATTTCTGTAACGCTTTGGCGTATAACCCTTCAGGAGTATCAGCCATTCTTATATCCTTATAATTCTTATAATTCTTAGTGTCTTAGTAATTCTTAGTATATTCTTATAATGGTTCTTATAATGAGGCTAAAATGAGACTTTTTTATCATTCTTTTTATCTAAGTTCTCGTGATAGTAGGTTAGAAATCCCTTAAAGCTCTTTTCCAATTCGGTTATCCTTGTAGATGTAAACCGCTTATAGGGAATGTCCTTATCAATATGTCTCATTAGTTCCATACGGGCAGTTAAGATTTGCTTTATTGGGAACTCATCTCCTTCTGCCATCGCCTCACATAAAGTCTCTACTAAATCCTCTAATTTCCCCAGTCTTACAGCTAAAATACAGAGTATATTTACGAGTTCGCTATATGTTAATTTTTTATGAGGTTCTAATTCAGTTGTTTCAATCTCTGTCATAGTATTACTTTCCGCCAACCTGCTTTATAAGTGATGTCCACTACAAGTTTCTAGTATATGCTTTTCAGCATCAGTTAGTTTCACATAGCCCTTATATTTCTCCTTGATAAGGGCAAGGATTTGGTTAATATAATAATCATAGGGATGGACTTCTAGTTTTGCTACATGTGCTGGTATCTGTTTGAGAACTAACTTTATATCACCTCTCAATTCCTTTTCACTTAGTTGGTCTGTCATTTTTACTCCAAAGATATATCATTATTCCAAATCCAACTAATGAAGCAAAGATTATTGTGGCAATTTCATAACCTGTCATTTTATCCCTACTCCTCTGCTCCCTTATAAATCTTTACTGCTAACCAAAAGGGCAACCATAATGGGAACGAAACTATTAGAACCCAAGCTACGCAATAACAGAAAATATAATCGGATAGTCTTTGCCACCACTTCATTTTATTCCCCACTCCTTTTTGAGAGCTTGCCACCAATCAAACCAGATGGCTCTAGCAAATTCCACATAATCTATTTTGTAGATTTCATAATTACCTAGTATTACAACCTCTTTTCCATCAAGTTGGGTAATATGCTTCTCAATCTCCTTGAATATCCTCTCTATTCTGGCTTGCTCATGTGCCTCAATTTCTGCTATCCTTTTCTCATACTTTGTGGCTATCTTTTCAGTAAAGTCTGCCTGCCATTCTTCCTCATAATCCCGTTTTATTTCAGTCATTTATCACCTTCCAGATTGCCCAAAATAGAGCTAGGGCAGAGTCTTTGCTTCTTGTTAATCTGTTCCTGTGCTGGTTGATTTGGCATAGTCCCCACCTCGCTCTGATTTTTTCCCAATCCTCTTTTGCCCATTCCTGAAATTTACAAAAACGGCACTTAAAGAAAGCACCATCAAAATAGACATTCTCACTATGGCATTTTGGACAATTCATCTTTTCCCTCCTTTAACTTGGCTTGCCAATCTAATCTACCAAATTACGGTCTTTTAAGGCTTGTTTATACCCTGCCTTGTAAAATTCCATATCTATGGACAGTCTGGCTATGTGGTATTGTTTCCGAAATTCCTCGTCAACCAGTTCATTCTCTAAATCGGCTCTAGGTGAACCTTGCTCGTGTAATCCTCTCTCATATCCCATACCCTCCCCAGCCTTGAAGGAGATTTCAGCTTGGTTTGCTACCATTTCATAAACTATTCCACAATGGTCACTTATATCTGCGATAGACCCATCATCACTTCTGTATTTCTCTATTACGGTATCTTTAGCTTCCATCTTTCTTCTCCTGATAGTATTTATCAGAGCATCTCTTTTCTGATGGAGGGAAATGTCTCTTGCCACACCAGATACAAAACCAGTTCCAAGTTAGCAAACGCAACAGAAAATCACAATGGCTAAATAACCAGAATTCCAGTTTATTAGGAGGACTGAAAATTTTGGCTGTTTGTTTATCTTGCCAATCTAATTGAGCTTTTAATGTTGGTCTCATTTCTTCTCCTTTATCCGTTCAGGGTGAGGGCTACTTCCTACAATCTTGTCTCCATTCAGGTTTAGCTAGCTCCCCTTAGATTGTAGTTTGTCCCTGTCTGTTCTGTTTAGGTCAAATTCACCCTCACCCTTTGAACCTTGCCCTGAGCCTACTCCTTCTTACCTATCTACACTTGGCTGGAATAATCACCAGTGGTGTATTCGGTTGGCTTCGGCTCGGGTTTCCTGCCAGTAGCCAGCGACCTTACGGCACTAACCCTACTTTCCTGAACTGCCCTTTGTTCTTTTGATGAACTCTTATTAAGAACCTCTATTCCAAGAAGTTCGGGTGGCTGGCGACTTGCCCTCTGCCTACTCTACCAAGGCAATTCGTGCCTGAATTTTCTCTTCCTGATTTTTGTTCCATTCATGGATTTGATTACAAATGTTTTCAGGAACGCCAAGTTCAAGTAATCTATCCGCAATTTCAGCGACTTTCTTAATATCCTCTAGGGTTTTCATACTGCCTCCTTTACCTTCTGGCTTTGGGCAAGTCCTTGCTGGCTGTCTTTCCATTAGGCTAACCCTAACGAGTTATCCTGAAGTCTACTAGGTTACGCTAGTGTTAGCTTTCGCCACCAGCCATACCTACTGGGTAGTAATCCCAATGAACCAGCATCCTATTCAGTTTTTAATCTCCTTTCTAAAATGGTATATTCTCTGGATCTATTTCTTCTGCACCCAACTTTTTTGCTTCTTCTACCAATTTACTTTTTGACTTTGACACCTCCTTTATGTTTATTCCCTCAAGATACGCCTCAAACCTTTTGGCGATAGTGAGGACTTTATCAACAGAGTCCGCATTGAAAGTCTTTGCTACCTCAACCGCAGCATTCAATGAGGTTTGTCTTTGAATGCTTATGCGGGTTATCCTTTCTCTTTCAGCCCAATCTTCTTTTGACATCTCTTGGCTATCGGTTGGTGGTTTACTACCACTTACCTCTTTAACAGGGCTAGGAATTGATTGTGGGGCTACTAGGGGCTTATCAGGTGACTTAACCCCCCCCTCAAATAACTCAGCCTTGTTAATAAAAATCCCGAACTGTGTCGGAGCAACGCTAATCTTTGATGCCCTACCAACTATAAGAGCTTCGGATAGGGTAGCATTTTTAGCAGATAGGATATACTTCCCACCAACGCCATCAATAATATCAAATCCCCCCTTTGCTCCTGGCGTCTTACTCGCCACTGTGATTACAAATTCATTTGACATTTTATCCCTCCTTTATTTCTGGCGTTTGTAATTCCGCATTAAGTTTTAATTTTACAGCATCTTCAAATGTCTTGTCAAGGTCATCCCCGTTGCTTTCTACCTTGTAGCCGATAACTCCCTTTGTGGCTGACCTCTCAAAGACGACCCGATAGCGACCATTCTGCGTGATATGAGTAACTGTCTGATTTTCCATTATTCCTCCTTACTAATAGTTTAACACTAATTCATACAAAAGTCCTCAGGTGTCAATCTCTCTATCGGTCTAGCCAATACCCAAAATACCTGATATAAGAGTTGCTTGAATGAGTATTCCCTCGCCTTGCCTTCGTATAATATCACTTATTTATCTCCTTCCAATAGTCCTGCCATTCTGGAAATCCTTCGTCTGCTAAAACATTAAATATATGCCCCATCACATTGCCAAAACGCTTGCTAATAGCATCCCAACAAAGGGTATGAACGATGATTTCTCCAATGGCCACCCATTCAACAACAATAAAGGTATTTACTGGTTGCCGTCTAACAACTTCTTTGAATATATCGTGGGACCCTTTGTAATTTTTAGCGCCTCTCAAGTCAGCACCTCTCAAGTCAGCACCTCTCAAGTCAGCACCTCTCAAGTCAGCACCTCTCAAGTGAGCGCCTCTCAAGTCAGCACCTCTCAAGTCAGCACCTCCCAAGTCAGCA
>Ga0180732_1000360_pt1 | contig 41192 bp, 63 predicted proteins | sample KR11_01MetaG_FD_148674 | JGI IMG/M metagenome (GOLD analysis project Ga0180732, IMG submission 148674) | Groundwater microbial communities from the Olkiluoto Island deep subsurface site, Finland - KR11_0.1 MetaG | ecosystem: Environmental > Aquatic > Deep subsurface > Groundwater | place...
TGGCGCTTGATGTCAGAGGCAATGGAGTAATTTTTATTGGTAATGTCGGCGGAAACGCGCAAATGTCCATTGGCGCGAATATAATTTCATCTCCCGCTTATGGGTCGGTTAGGTTTACGTCAAGAATTGATGCGGAAAATAGTATTTTATTAAGCGCGACAAAAACATTGACTTGGACAACGGGGAAAATAGATTCCAGCGGCAATGTCGGCATTGGGACGGCGACACCCACAGCCAACCTTCAAGTTGCGCAACCCACAGCAGGAGTAGGAACAGTAACCATAACCACAAACACCACCTGCACTGGAACAGGCACTCAATTTCTTAATACTTTCAAAGTCGGGGATAACATCATCATAACAGCAACCGCGGAAACTCGTGCTATTTCAGTGATAACTTCTAATACGGTTATGACGATTGCTTCGGCGACTAATACGGCAGGTTCGGCTTATACTTTAGTGGGCGGGACAAGATTTAGCGTCTATGGAAATGGGAATGTAAATATTCCGACATTAACCGCTTCGGAAATACTTATAACAGACGCAAGTAAAAATATTGTCTCTGCTCCAGTTGCCACCTATCCCTCGCTTGCGGAATTGGTTTATGTTAAAGGTGTTACGAGTGCCATACAGACGCAATTAGGAACTAAAGCTCCCCTCGCCGACCCTACTTTTACGGGAACAGTTGGAGCAGCGGCAATAACCGCGACTGCCGACATAAAAGCTAATACAAATAATTTTGTTGTGGAAGGAAGCACGGCAAGAAGTGTTTTAAGGTCAGTTTTCTTAAATATAACGCCAGGGGCTACGCCAAATACTAATATAAATTGCTCTGCTTTTACTACCGTTGCTTATGGTTCTTATAATTCTCCCACTTCTACCAATGCGACCAATCTTGCCAAAAGCGGGACAAGTGGCTCTTGGTCTTTAGACGCGAGCGGAACGGTACTTTCTTTGAATTTTACCGAAAGTGTTATCGGAATTATGGGGTTAAGTTTTGAATGGGCAAAGTGGAATACAGCAGAAGCCGTCCCATATTATATCCAGGCCGTGATTGCTACGGGAAATATAGATTTTTATATCACGAAGGTTGGCTCTACCACCGCCTTAGACTGGACTGCGGTTATGGACGCAAACGATAATATGGCGTTTTTATTTTCTTGTATAACTTCAACTTAGAATTATGTTTAAAAAAGTAATAACTTCTTTAACGATAAATAAAATAGCATAATATGGACTGGCAATTCATCGCACAATTAGGTTCAACCGCTTTCGTGGCGATATTCGCCATCAGTTGTTTTTATAAACTGGCGACTAATCATTCTCAACACGAACTATCGGCAAGACAAGAAGAAACGAAAGTATTACAGGAATTGGTAGGCGAGGTGAGAGAATTAAGAAGTGATATAAAAAACACGATTTCTAATATTTGTGAAATAATAAAAAAATAATCTTATGATGTTTAATGACGCTTCAACTTTAACCGGAATAGTCAATGATATAGACTTTTTATTAAATACGGATTCTACTTCTTTTCCTTTAACGCATAAAGCAAGACTGACTAATCATTGGTACGATAGGGTGGTTAGTTTGATTATGCAATCGGATCGTCGTTGGGAGTGGAGTGATAGCAACAATACGACTTTGGATATCGCCACGACTTCACTTGTCGCCAACCAACAGGACTATGGAATAGACGCTTCTGTCCATTATAGGATATTAAGAATAGAAGCACTTGATAATTCCGGCAATGGAATACAACTCAAGCCCCTTAGCCAAGAAGATAAACGGGGAACCGCTATGACGGAATTCTTGAAAACCGCCTCAACTCCGGAATATTACGACTTAATGGGAAACTCCGTATTTCTATATCCTAAACCGAGCTATGGGAAAGCACTTGGATTAAAGATTTATTTTCAACGAGGCGCTTCTTATTTCGTTTCAACCGACACAACCAAGACTCCAGGATTCAATCCGATGTTCCACAGGATATTAAGTTATGGCGCTTCTTATGACTTCTGCCTTGCTAATGGATTGATGAACAAGATTGCTCTATTTAAAACTGAGATTGCTGAATTAGAAAATTCATTAGTAACTTTTTATTCTATGCGACACAGAGACGAAAAACTAACGATGCGACTTCAAGTGGAAGATTATGGAAGCGAGAGTTCGTTTGATGATTCGGCTAATTTTCCTAATTCTTAAAGATGAAGGACAATACATTCACAATTAAACTGGATAAGTTTTATCAGGGGTTTTCGCCAACTGCCCATCTGTCTTCTTTGACGCAAATGGGTAATTCCGGAAGTGCTTCTGTTATGACAAATTGTGATATTATATCCGACCCGAATGTCCTTACGCAGGGTCCGGCTTTAACCAATTTGACCAATGGAACACAAACAAATCCTGGTGTAGTTACCGAGTTAATCCATTTTATAATGGATAAAGCGGTTTCTGATGGCGTGACTTATGGCATAGGTGCTACTAAACTTTTTAAAATAACTCCTTCTACTGTAACAAGCGACGCTACTTGGCCACGCGTAGTTTCTAATTGTTTAGACGGGGAAGGTATTATAGACTTAAAAGGTTCGCTTTATTATTTTTACAACAGGTCTGGAACTATCGGGGAGATAGGAAAATATAATTTAGACGCGACGTTCACGGATGCGTGGGGCAGCACAATTCCTACGGGAAAAGCCGCACTACAATCCGCCTTACACCCCGTGGCCGCCAAAGAAGACATAATGGCTTTCGGCAATGGAAGATATATGGGAACTTATGTCGTTGCCACCGACACTCTTGCCCCCACTAAACTTGATTTTGGCAACGGATATGAGGTGGCAGATGTTATTTTCCACGCCAATCAATGGTGGATAGCCGTTAATTCAGGAACAACGGGAAATAACAGAAATACGGGTCAGATTTATTTATACGATGGTGCGGCTATCAACTCTGTCCTTTCTGATGAAACTGGCATAGGGTATCAAAGAATAGGATTTTTATATGTTATGAATGGTATGGTTTATGTTTGTTATCAAGACCTTTCTTCGGCCGGCGGATATAAAATAGGATATATCTCAGGACGGCAAATAAAACCACTCGCCAACTTTACCGGCTCTTTACCGACTTATGCCCAGAAAACACTTTATAAAGACACGATATTATTCTTATCCAGCGGTTCAGTTTATTCGTTCGGGGCGGTTACCGATGTTTTGCCTTTACAAATCAGTCAGATTGTAGACGGGGGATATGCTACTTGTGGGGCAATGGCAGCGCCTTTCGGAGTTCCAATGATTGCTTCAACTGATGGTTCAACTAATTTTCGTTTAGCCAAGTTCAGCGGATATGATACTTCTTGCACTTGGAAGAGTATTATAATCCCGACTACGAGTGGAAGAATGAAAGGGTATATTGATTCTATAACCGTATTAACTAATACTCTTGCGAGTGGGGCAAGGGCAGATTTAACTGTCGAGATAAACCAAACCGAAACTACCAGCACAGTTCAACAGATAACAACTACGGGAAAACGAAGACATATTTTTAATAATTTCGGATTAGTTAATTTAGAAGATTTCCGTATAGCACTTTCTTGGGCAAATGGAAACGCAACAAACAATGTGGCTATCAGGGAAATTCAAGTAAATGGTCATTTTTTAGAATCTTAATTTATGTCAATCGACCTTACACCTTCATCTTTTGAAATTATCTCCGCCAGAGAGAAATTACTTCTCCCAGACGATACCGTTAATATGGGACAAAGGTTGGGTGGCATTACAGTCAATCCTAATTCTATCGTCAGTGGGAGTGGAAACAATCTCTACACCCTTGACGCGAACGGTATGTATATGGGTTCCGCTCTCTGGTCAACCGCTCCTTTTAAGGTTGATTATTCTGGAAACTTGACGGCTACCTCCGTAACCATAACGGGCGGGATTTTAAAACACGGCAAAACTTCTTTCGCAGATACCGTTAATGCTGGTTATTATATCAGTTCAGACGGAGTTTATGCGGGAGCGGCAAATGATACTACTAAACTAAAATATACTATTGGCACAGGTGCGTTTGACTTTATCGGAACTATAAGTGGACGAGCAACCTCAACTATCGCTGGAGCAATAGATACCGCAGGGCATTTTATTGACGATGTTCTTAATACTTCCACAAGATACCTTTTAAAAGATTTTGTTTTTAGTCCTTCTGATTATTCTGGGGCTTTTAAGTCTGGCGATATTGCTTGGAATACAACCACAGGGGCAATAACTGGCGGAAGTGGTATTTTAATGTTTAAAAAAGGAATTATTGGGGCTAATGCTGGCGTTACTACTTTTTCAATAGACGGAACTACTGGCAACGCCACTTTCGCAGGCACTTTATCGGCAGTATCGGGGACACTCGGTTCTTTAACTTTGATAACTGGCGGAAATATTAAACTTGGACAAACTGCTTATGCCACGGGAACAGGTTTTTGGATGGGTGATGACGCCGGCACTACTAAACTTTCAATCGGAAGTGCGACTAATTACATAAAATTTGACGGCACGGACATAATTATGAGTGGCGCGGTTAACACAGACACGGGAATATCCGGTGCGGCAGCAAATCTTAATACTCCCCTTACTATGGGAACAGACGCCACATTTGACATACAACCTATCGCGGGAATTCAAGATACTTATATTGACGAATATCAACCAGATTTTATTTATGGATCAGCAACGACTTTAAAATTAGGGAATGTACTTGTTGGCGGAGTTTATTACAAATATCACATTTTAATAAAATTTGCTTTGACTGATGTTCCTGAAGTGATGAGTGCGTTGGATTTAATGATGAAGGTTGCAACCGCGAATGCTGGGGTTGTAGCAGCTATTTATCGCATTACATCTTCTTGGAATGCGGCAGACGTTACTTGGACTACAAAACCAACTTGGGATACTACTATGAATTGGGGAAGTTTTGACGCTACCACGACTGGATGGAAAACTATGTCTACCCCATTTAAAGAATTATTTATGCTTTGGAAACTCTTTCCTGGAACATATCCTAATCACGGAATTATAATCGCTTTTTCAGGGGCGGCAGACCTTAATTTATTTTCTACTGTTTATGCCGATAATATTGGCGACGCGGATAGACCAAAACTCAATTGCACAGGTATGCAAAATCCTACCAAAGCTTATCCTGCTGATATTTATGAAAGTCCTTATTCTGCCACGAGATTTATCGGGTTCGGGAAAAATACGGTAGGCGGGGCAGATCAAAACTTACTCGTTCAATCAAATGGAATCGTGAGCGGAATGTCGGGACTTAAACCTGGCGCTGATTATTATTTGGACGAAAGTGGACAAATAGCTACTTTTATAGATGATATTGACGGACTTCATCACGATAAATTAGTAATGAAAATAGGAACTGCCATATCCGCAACTAAACTTTTAATAAAACAACCCACACTTTCTTACACTACGACCTTCACTGCAACTTATCTCACGGCAAATCCCGTGAATAAAATCTTTGTTCCTATTCCTTTTGCGGCTTCTAAATTAGATATTGTTGCCGCAGATACAACATATCCATTGGAAGGTTCGGTAGGTGTGGCAACTGCTCCATATTATGAATATCATAGAATTATGAATACAGGGGTATTTGTTGATAATAAATGCGCGAATTGTAGGGTTGGAGATGGTGGTAGCGATGAGAGAATAGACTTAACGGTATTGGCTTGGACACAAACAGGAATTCTTTTTGCGACGGGTGGAAATATAGCAGGAAGTATAACTGTTAAATTAACAGCAGCGGGATAGTTTTAATAAATAATATATAAATATGCAACTTTACGCAGAATTTCTTGGCGACCAGAATATCGCAAGGCGAAAGATATTCGGTTCTACCCAAGAAGACATAAGACAACAAGCAACTCAACAGGGAATAAATCCTGTTAATCTTCAAAATTGGTCAACATTTTCTAATAATGTTTGGAGTCCTTATAATCAAACTCAACCTACACAACCCGCTCAACCTACACAACCCTTACCTCAAACACAAACTCAACCAACTTCAACCCCATCCGGCGCAAGCACACTCAAAGCATACGACCAAAGCGGAAATGTTGTTTATGTGGAACGGGGTAAATATTATCCTGGTATTTCTTTAACTCCGACCGTAAAACAACAGGAGAATATATCTCCCGAACCATCTACTTCCGACTTATCGACAGGCGTTCAACCTCAACTTCCGCCAGAATCTACCGCTTTATCTACTTATATGAACTCCCTTACTCAGCAACTAAAAGATTCACAAGCGGCATTAGACCAAGAAAGAAATCGTCAACTTGCCCAGATACAGACCGATAAAGCCGCCGCCAAAGCCGAATATGACACATTACGAGCCGAACAGGCACAACAGATGACCGAATATGGAGCCACAACTATCAAAGAAAAGGAAGCGAAACTTGCTGAATATGCCGAATACGAAAAGAGATGGACTGAAAACTATAATACGGTTCAAGGTTTGACTGATGAATTAAGAACGATGCTAACTAATGGCAACGAACTTATCAAGCAACAGAAGGCGGTTACGGGGTTAGGGTCTATAAGAGAACCAAGAATAAACCAGACCATTGCGGATATTACCGCCCAATCGGGAGTTATACAAGCGGCCATATCTTCTTATAACGGCCAGATGAACCAAGCGACCACGCATATCAACACGGCTATCAACGCCATTACAAGTGCTTATTCTGATGAGATAGATTATTACAAGGCAGTTTATAATATGTATGAGAGCCGAAGTTCCGACACTAATCAAAGACTTCTGAACCTTACTTCCGATGAAAGGAAATATCTTGAAAGCAAGATAAACTCACTTGAAAATGACAAGGCATTAGTTCAACAGAACGCTCAAGACCTTATCAAGGCTATGACCGACCCAGATACTGCTTTATTATACGCCAAAGCAGGAGTGTCTATAAACGATACCGTAGAGCAGAGATCGCAAAAGATTGCCAATCAGGTTGCCATCCAAGACAGGACTAAAATCAAAAATGATATGGTAAAAAGCGGCTATCAATATATCGCCACACAACAACAACTCATAGGCAAGACGGAAGACCAATTATTTACAATGACAGATAGTCAGGGAAATGAGATGATATTTTATAAAGTAGAGACAGAAGGAAAGAAATTATTATCTCCAACCGAAGCAGCAAGTCTTGGCGTTCCTTATGGAACCACAAAAGCACAGGCAGAAATTATGGGCATAATTCCTAAAACAGAATTAACAGGAGAACAAAAAATAAATCTTGAAGTTAAGTTGGCAGGTAATTTTGAAACTTATGCCAAAGAAAGTAGACAAGCACAGAAACAGATAAATATTATGAAAACTGGATATAATGCCGCTATTAGTGCAGGATTTAAAGGAGAAAGTAATAATGCTCCTTCTCAAGCCGTTTTGGTTACCTTTCAAAAGATGCTTGACCCAACTTCTGTCGTGAGGGAAAGCGAATATGCAAGAAGTGGAAATGGACAATCAATTATGGAAAATATTAAGGGTACGATTGATAAATTACTGAGAGGTGGTGCTGGAGTTACTCAAAAAGAATTAAAATCTTTTTATGATTTATCTCAAGAATTATTGAAAGGGTATCAGAATGAACAATTAAATTTTGCTCAAAGAATACAAACTCAAGCGAAAAATTATGGATTAAATATAGAAAATATATTAACGCCAGATGTTCTTGATATATTAAAAACATCGCCATCTCTGAAAAATATTGGCCAAAAATATAACACACTGGATGATTTTATAAGAATAAACCCCAACGAATTAAGCAACATTGAGAATATAATAAAAGAAAACCCGAATCTATCAGATGAAGATATATTACAAATTTATTCACCCGATTTTAACCAGCCCCTGAGTATGGGCGAAAAAGGCTCAGTGTCTTTTAGAATGAATAACCCGTTAAATATAAAATATGGAGAATTCGCTAAAGGATATGGAGCTTCGCCTGGACAATCAGCTCTTGATGGTGGAAAATTTGCTATGTTCCCAGATGTTAATACTGGGATAAAGGCCGCTAAAGATTTATTGACTGGTTCGTCTTATAAGAATTTATCTCTTGAACAAGCAATGAGAAGATGGAGTGGCGGTGGATATGGTGCAGACGTTGCACCAGAATTAAAAGGAAAAACTATATCTCAAATGTCGGATAGTGAACTAAATAATTTAATAAATAAAATGAAAACCCGTGAGGGTTGGGTAATTGTTTAAAAAATATATGCTTACACCAGAACAAATTAATGAGTATAGAAAAAAATATGGGATTGGTCAAAATAAACCTACCCAATCAATACTTTCAGCCGATGAAAGAATAAATAGATTAAGAGGATTAATTTCGCAACCATCAGAGATGCCTTCAATATCTACGACACAACAACCAACAACTTTTCAGAATGTATCTATACTTCCAGAAAAAAGAATTGAAACTCTTAAAGGAATAACTATGGAAACTCCAACCATTGAAACTCCAACCACTAAAGAGCCAGGATTTGTCCAAAGTATGATCCAATCAATAACAAGACCATTCGCAAAAGCAACGATTACTGGAACAAAAGCAGTTAAGGGAACATTTCAATTAGCAGAACTTTTAGGAGTATGGGCGGGTGGTGATGAAAAACGAACAGTTGAAGTTGCTAAAAATCTTGCGAAAACTGCATCCAACGAGGCTATAGATTTAGGATATTTAGGTAATGTCAAAGATTTAGTTTCTGATAAAAACCAATTAAAAAATTGGCTTGATATTATTGGTACTGGAATTGAAATTGGGGCTTGGGTTGGAGGAAAACCTATTACTGGATTAACTAAAGAAGGGATTAAAATAGGAGCAAAAGAATTAGTTAAAATGCCTTTTAAAGAAGCAATGATAATTGGGGCTAAAACTGGTGCTAAACAAACAGCAGTATTTGGAGGAGTAACTGCTCTGGGAAGATCAATACAGGATGAGGTAAAATCTAAAACTAAACCTTTACTTGAAAGTCTTGTTAATATAGGTATACAAACTTCCATTGGAACTGGTATGGGAAGTGTAGTGGGTGCAATAACCGGAGCAATTAGTGGTGCTATTACAAAAGTAATTGCGGGTAAAACCGAAAAAATTGCTACTAATATTTATAATAAAGAATTACAACCAAAATTAGCAGATATTACTGCTGATATTAGAAAGAATGCCGCAACGATTGGTCAAAAAATTAAAGAAGAAGTTGATAATAAAGGAATTCCTATTTATACAGGAACTTATGAACAATTAAAATCTAGAGCAGAAGGACAAGTAATGTCAAAACTTCCTACATTAGCTTCTAAGTTAAAACAATATGATCCAACTACTAAAATAACAAGAAGTGAAGTTACGAGCAAAGTTTTACAACAAATAAAAGATGAATACATATCTGTTCCACCAGAAATGTTAAAAATTTCTCAGATTCTTGCCAAACAATTAAAACCTGAAATGAATATGACGGAGGCACAAGCATCAAAAAGATTTCTTGATAAATTTATTTCAAATACCGCATGGGAAAAAGTATTTAGAGGAACAGATATTAACTTAAATAATGCTACTGTGCTTAGAATTGCATTCAGGACTGTCATTAGAAATTTAATAAATGAAAAAACTGCTGATCCTGTTATTCAAACATTAAACAAGAGTATAGGATTGGCAATAGATGTGAACGATCTTGTTTCACAACAAATAGCATTAAGGGCTTTATGGAAAATATCTGGTCAAGGTGGTTTCGCATATAAAATAATAGGTAAGTTTATAGATGATGTCTTGCTTAATCCATCAATCACAACTCGTTTTGCTCAGTTTTTAGATAAAAGTGCAGGAAAAGGAATAGAAAAATCTGCTTATTCAGCTACTCGTATATTAGAAAGATTGCCAAGTATATTTCGTAGAACACAAAATAAAGAATATTAAAAAATAAACTTTATTAATATATAAATAGTCCCACAGACAACTATCAATGGGAAAATATACAAGAATATTGCACATATTGTCCCTAAAATTGACAATAAAATACTACCCAGAACTCTTAATCCCATTTCTATAAACATATAATTTATTTTACTTGCTTAATATCTTAATTTTACCCTATCTATTGAATTAGTCAACATACTTATCCACTTATGAAACATCTACTTGAATCTTTAATCGCTTGGATAATATTAATCTTTTTTTTCTTTCTGCTTTGGCTCTTTATAATTTGCCAAGTAATAAATAATTGTAGTATAACAATTAAATTATGATTTATCATAATATCTGGATAGAAGAAAAAGAAGCGTTTATCGTTCCTTTGGGCGACCTCCACATTGGCGATAAAGGATTCACTAAAAAATCACGAGCCAAACTTCAAGAGAAAATTGACTTCGTAAAATCTCATAAGAATGCTTATGTAATTGGAATGGGAGATTGGATAAACTGCGCTACGAGGTCAAGCAAGTCAAGTCCGTTCGAGCAGGATATGAATTTAGAAGAGCAAATCGCCAACGCCACTGCAATCTTTGAACCCATTAAGGACAAGATAATCGGATTGATGAACGGAAATCACGAAAATAGATTTGTAGATTTTACTGGATATTCACCGACAATTTCTATGTGTGATAGGCTGGGAGTTAAGTATCTGGGCGATAGTGCGGTTATACAAGTTGGAGTTGGAGTTCATAAACTTGGCGCGAAAAGAGAAGAGCCAGCACTGACATATGTCATTTATGCTCATCACACAACAGGCGGTGGTTCTACGCTCGGTGGAAAGATTAACAGGACAGAAAAACTTTCAAATATAGTTGTTAATACTGATATGGTTTTTGGCGGACATAGTCATAATATCGGAGTCAACTTAGAAGATTACTTTATCGTTGACACCAACAGCAAAACCATAAGCCAAGAAACAAGATATATAATTGATTGCGGTGGCTATCTTGAATATCGCGGATATGTAGAACGAGGACAGATGCAACCTCTTCCTATTGGTTCGCCTATTGTCTGGCTCAAAGGAACTCGGAGTGGAGAATACACGCAAGCAGAAAATAAGCAAATTAAGGTTGATGTAAATTAGTCGTCATTATGAATAAATTTAAAATACAAAATCACGGTCTACTTCAAGATCAACGCCGACCGAAAGAAAGGATAACCGACTATGTATTCGGGGCTTCTCCTGTATTGGCTGACATATTGCGACCGGACGGACAATGGGCCGACTATCTTCCCAACAAAGAATACCAGAGGCAATATAACTTCGACACGATGGGTTGTGTGAGCTTCAGCGCCCTCAACTGCATTGAAACATTATTAAAAGCCAAATATAATTTATCAATTAACTTTAGCGACAGGGCGTTGGCAAAGGCGAGCGGAACTACCATTTATGGCAATACTCTCTGGCAGGTTGCCGACACCATACGAAGTTGGGGGCTTTTGAAAGAAGAAGATTGGTCTTGGTTGCCGGACATAGATACTTGGGAAGAATACTATGCGTTTATTCCGTCGGATATACAAGAAAAAAGATTATGGTTTATTTCAAACTTTAATATCAATTATGAGTTCTTGTTGGCAAACGAAGAAGATATGGTTAAAGAGGCGTTAAAATACACCCCGCTTCAAGTTACCGTAGGCTTTAATTCAGTAGATGACAATGGATATTACTACCGAGAAGGAAACCCGATTTATAATCACGCCATTACTTTGTTTGGATATTCGGATAAAACATACTGGCTGGTGTTTGACCAATATGACCAAGTCATTAAAAAGGTTCGCTGGGATTATAAGTTCGGAACTTTACTAAAATATAATATAATAAAATTAAACAATATGCTTGATATTGAATTTGTGAAACTAAAGACATCTCCCGCCATTTATCTAAGAATAGACAAGACGATTTCTCCCGTAGGAAGTGGAGATACATATAAAGAACTTACTGGCAGAAACGATTTCGTGTTTAGGGAAATAGAGCCGATAGAGTTCGCAACATATTCTGTTGTTTCAAAGATTTGGACAAGTGCGTCTCTTAATAAATTTATTTCTAATCTATAATTTTATGACAAAAGAATTTTGGATAAAGATTGGCAAAGGAGCTATTGTCGCCGTTGGCGGAGCTTTGCTAACCTACATCGTCCAGTTAATACCTGGATTAGAACTCGGTTCATATACGCCCATCGTTGTAGCTGTTTTATCTGTCTTGGTGAATATGGGCAGAAAATTCTTGGAAGGACTATCCAGATAGGCAAATTTCGCGCCAGGATGTATCAGGGGAAATAACGCACTACAATCGTTTTTAAGGGGATTGGACGCTTTAATGGGTAAAAACGCAGGGCGGGCAACTGTGTTAACTTGGGGGCATTGTGGCAGTTACCGCTTCCTCCCAAAAACAACTAAAACGCTATAAACAAAAAGACCCTCAAATCGGGGGCCTTCTTGTTAAACACTTAAATAACTTCTTCAACTTCTTCCCCCGTGTCTTCCTTAATCTCCTCATCTACTTCAACCCCTGCCTTAACTGCTTCTTCGGGAGTTTCTATAACTTCCTCGGTGTCTTCAATTTGGTTTTCCATAGTTTTATTTTACTTAATAAATTATCTTGATTTGTGTTTTCCCGACTTTCTTTTCGTCTTGCCCCATAAACTTGATATGAATGTCGCTGATTACAGTATAGTTATCATCTAACAATATACCATTGTCCACTAAAAGGTCAGCTATGCTTTCAAACTTATTGCTTAAATCCCACTTTCTTTTATCCTTGGACCAGAACTCCACGATCATTTCTTCCACCTTTTCTATCGGCTTGGCAATTTCCTTTAATTGACCTATCAACTGTATATTCGCATAATTGTGCCACTCTGTATATGCCTTGCTGGGGATATTCAACATACGACCATTGCGGACAAAACACTGCCGACTATTTTTTTTTGAAGGGACTGAACCCGACAACTTAATATTTAATTCGCTCATATTATTTCTTTAAACTCTTTAAACTTTTGATATATGCTTTCATTATAAAATCTAATTTATCATCTTCTAAGTAAAATATGTCCTCACCCAACCACGCAAGGAAGTTAAAAATGAATTGTCCCTTACGCCACCCCCTTGGAACACCCCGAATTGTTAATATCATATTATTTAATTAATTTATAAAATTGTTTTGCCTGCTTGTGTGTCTTGAACAGGTTTATACTCTGCCCATAACCGTCTTCAATCACAATTGCGAACATAAAACGAACTGGCTCGTGTAAAATAGGTTCTGGTTCATTTTCTCTTAAATCTTTGACAATCTTTTTAATGGTTTTCATAGTTTCTTTGTTATTTTATTCAATACTTTAATTATATTGTTTATTGCCTCTTGAAACATATACAAGTCGCTGACAACACTTGCTGTATCAAAGTCAAAGTTAAGGGGTTCTAAATACAAATCATTTTTAGGGTCAATTCCTTTAGTTATGAGAGTAGCTCCTAATTCTGGGCATCCCGAATAATGAGCAATGTCGCTTTTACATCCGCATTTCATACACCCTGTTGATTTTACTTCTTCGTTCATATTATTTAATTAGTTTATTAATTTCTTCCGCCAAAAGGTCTACAAACACCTTCAATAATTCTGGTTTTTTGTTGATAAGTTTTTCTTTTACACCATACATATTTAGAAGTATTAATCCGTGAGTTTCTATTATTTCTTTTAGTATCATATTATTTCTTTAATAAAAATAAATCATCATTATTAATAGTGCGAGGATTATAATTGAAATATTTTTTATTCCCATATATATTATTTTATTTTAGATAATCTTTTTACCAATCTGACAAATTCTTCTATTGATACTTTATTGGTATATTCCCAACCCGATAATTCATCTATCAATATGCGTCCTATTTCCCACTCATAAGTATTAAGTTTTGGCATTTTATTCTTAATTTTTTTCATATTATTTGTTCATTAAACTTACTAATTATCTTTTTTAACTTTTTAAGTCCCCACCAAGATAAATTTTTAAATTCGTATTTATCTCTTATCTTGTAAAATGCCTCGGTGTCTTTGGTCAGAAATCTGTATTCGTTTATGTCGAATCTACTCCATTGCGTAAAAATTTCCACTCGTCCTCCGATATAATCTTTGTAATTCTCGTTTCTTATTCCTTCTTCCACAAAGGAAATGAAATATGGTTTTATCCAGTAATACAGATTGCAATACCATTTAATGAATTCTTTAATTGGCATATTATTTTATCTTCTTAATTAAATCATCAAACTTTGATTCTTCTCTGCCAATCTTGCCAAATCCTCTCATAAAACTATAAGTTGCTTTCATTGCTTCGAGGGCGATAATTATTAATGCTTTTTCTTCTTTGGTTATTTCAATTTTCATTTTATTTTATAATTCAATTTTAATATCACTCTCAACCTCATTGCCCCAAACATTTTTCCCATAAGTATCCGTTGTCCTGTGGCATTTAGCACAAAGAGTTCTGCCATTGTCTATTGCAAAGCGTAGTTCTGGAAATAGTGAAAATGGCTTTATGTGGTCTGCTTGAATTGTTTTATCTTTAGTCCCACACCAAATACAAGTGAAATTATCTCGCTGAAAGACTGCTGTTCTCCAAAGTTTATATTCTGGCGATTTTCTGATAAGTTCATTGATTGGACTAACCCCACCTTTCCACCACCTGTGATTTTCTCCACGGCACAATTTTTCTCTTGGCGGTCTTGGCGGTTTAATCCCTTTCTTTTTAAGGGCTTGACTAATTCGTTTTCTGTTTTCAACACTTCTAACCTTACCCTTGTTGTTTGGGATAAACTTTGGCATTTTTCCTTTCATTGCCTCGCTTATTTTTTTCTTATGTTCTGGTGTCATATATGCTTATTTTACCATATTTTCAAGGGTTTCCCTAATATCTTGACCATCAATCCCATTCCCTATTGTATCCCAACCTTCTGTTTTTTGGCGGGCAAATAATTCTATACGAGGAAGATCTCCCATAAGTTCTAAAATTTTATCTCTTGCTTCTTGCGGTTTTTCGCTATGTCTTGTTAATGGTTGTTGAATTAACTGAAAAACACTTGCCGAGATTCTTTTAGGTTTTCCTTTCGTTGCCAATAAACAACACTCTGTATTTCCCCTTGTCCATCTGCCAAGTCCGTAAAAAGGTTTTCCATTGTTTTTATTTAGTTTGATCCACTGAAAGGCAATCGTTTTATATTTGAATCCCCACGCCTCGATAACTTCTAATGCTTCTCTTAACATTGGATAAGTCGCCCAAAGAAATAATACGCAATTATCTGCCAATACCCCCCCAATGGAAGTTTTTTAATATCTTCTAACTTCATTCCTTGATAATGATTAGCCATTGTCCCTTGGCAACCTTGGTCGGCATAACTCCACGGAGGGTCAGCATAAATTATTTGATACTTTTTATTTAGTTCCATACTCACATAAGATTTTATTAAGTTTTATCGCATAGTCTTTATCTTCCGCATATACGATTGCCAAGTCTTCTAAAAGTCCTGTGAGTTGGAATGAGTAGTAGCGTTTGTCTGTTGTGATAAGTTTAGCAGTATAGACAGCGCTATCTCCGGCATCCTCAAAATCTATGTATCCCTTATTGCCGTTCTTTAAATTATACCAGTTATTCTTACCAACTGTCAATCTGCCCATCTGAGTTTCCAATCTTGCCATACTAACGAGCAGGTTCTCATCTAATCCGAAATCAACCGCTATGGCTCTTAAAATAACCTCTGCTTTATCTTGCGAAACATAAACAATTTTATAATCAGCCTGTATAGGTTCTGGTTCGTTTTTAAGGATATTGCCTTTATCTTTTACGTTCGTTATAGAACTTGTCAATAAACTAATTACCACAAGGAATACAATAATAAATATTAACCAGATATAGAGTTGTTTATTATTCATATATTATTTATTTTAATAGATTAGCCTGATTATAAAATTCCGCCAACACTTCTATACAAGCAATTTCCACTCTTAACTCACAACCAGTTCTTCCCCAATAATCAGCAATTTTTTTATTAACTGCAATAGAAAAAGTGTCGCCACCACGTAGTTTATCGTAATGGTCTGAATAATCCCTCGGTATAATTTCAATTTCCATAGTTTCAGTTATTAATTGAACCAAGCCAGCAAACTAATAATCATAACCCCCCCCACTATCCAGCAGATAAGCTTGATTGCGGTTCGTTGGCGAGGGGTAAATTTCTCTATCGCCAATTTATAAAGTTTTTGAGATAGGTTCATATTATTTATCCTTTTTATTAAATTCTTGCCATAATTCACGAGAAGAATTAAAATAAAATTTTAATCCGCCCCAGATTACATCCGATATTAGAAACCAACTAAACCGAAATATTTTATAAAGTTTTTTATTTAGGGTCATTTTGTTTATGTATAACTTTTATGTTCTTCTTCTACTGATTCCATTCCATCATAATCTTCGATTGTCCATTTGATATTAAACGGGATTTTAACTATTTTTAGTTCAGATAAAGAATTATAAGATTCTTCTTTTAATTTTTTAACAACTTTAATAAGATTTAAGTCATCTCTTTCTATATCGTCATCACCAAACCAACTATTATTATCATAACTTCCATCTTTGTTTAAAGGTTTTTTTGTATAAAATATTAAGTCGTAAGGATTATCTTTACTTAATTCATTAACATAAGGTCTATATTTATCAGTCGTTGGACTCCATTTTTTACCTTCTTTCTCTCTTATTTCAACGAAAGGATATAGTTTAAATCCTGATAATTTGGCATATAACATTATCGCTTCATGACTTAAATTAAATCTACCCCAACATCTATTAATTACAATTTCTTTCATCTTTTTATTCATAATAATATAATCGTTAATTATTTAATCCTCTAAGTCAAAATCAACCGATTCTCCTATTCTATACAATTTTTCATCGGATTTTTCGTTTCTATATTTAATCAAAAATTTTCTTGCTTTTTCATTCGCCTCACTATCATTTTCCGCTTCAAATATATGTTCCTTGTTGAAAGAATCAACAATTTTATTGTCTTCATCGTTTTCTTCATCGCAAGGTGTGTCTTTATAATTTAATTGGTATAAATTCATAATATTTATTTTACTTTTTTATTTATGGTCATTTTATTTCTTTATTATTACAAATATTAAAAACATTGTTCCTATCATTGTCGCCATAAAATAGTCTTTATTTCCCATTACGATAAACCAGATTATAAAATACATTTGCCATTGTTTCATATTATTTATCTATAAGTTTTTTAATTAAGTAAATAAAAAGTAAAATTGGTGGAAGGAAAATAAACGTTAGAGTCATTATTATGTATAATGTCATAATATAATCGTTAATTTATTTAATCTTTAAAATTTGTCATTATTATCTCCACAAATATAAGGGTAAGGATATATAAAATAGCTTTTTCAAATCCTTCTCCAAAATATATGAAACAAACTGCGAAGAATGAAACGAAATAGAGTGATATTCTTATTATAAATTTTAACATCTTATTTTTATTATTACTTTTTTAATATCTCTAAAACTCTATAAATAATTTTTCTTTCATTGGATAAACCTAATCCTTGGTCGTGAGCAGGATAATAATGGTCTAATTTCTCAATCTCCTCTGTCTTTTCCTCTAAATTTTCCTTAATCACTTTGTCAATCGTGGAGAAGATAAAATCTTTGATAGCTGTGTTCTTTAATTCCATATCACAACTACCAGCTTCAATAGGATTGCCTTTCACAATCCAATCACCATATTCTCTATCAAAATGTTTGATAATCTCTTTTTTTTGTTGCTCGGTCATAAAAGTTTAGTTATTAGCTTTAAAAAATGCTTTTGCGAATCCTTGGGGAGTTATGCTTCTTTTAATCGCAGTTAAAGTCATATTTTTATCTCGTTTATATTCCTTTGGTATTACTGGAAGTTTTCTTGTATTCTTATCGGTGCTTGGGTATCTGGTGTATTTTTTGAAAGTTTTAATCGGTTTAAAATAGCCCCATAGGTCAGTTGCCTTGTTGTAATCTTCTCCAAATTCAGAGGCATCAAATGAAAGCGCTGGTTTGCCTAAAAATTGTCTTAAATATCCCATCGGATTTTCCAAAGCCCAAAAGTTTAATTTTTTTGTTTCCCTACAAGACCATATAATATCAAGGCAAGCTCTGACACATTCCATACCCACTTTTAAATCTCTTGGCTTTATGGCTTTTGTGCGAGCCAAACTAAACATTGTGCAAGGTGGAGCAGCGAGAATACCCGCAATATCTTTAACTGGGATAGATAATATTTCTTCTTCTCCATTCCTTGTAAAAAATATAAGGTTTTTTTGTCCAAAATAATATTCAAAAGAATGATTGGTAATGTCCCATTTGGGTAATGTAATTACAATAACTTTATATCCAGCGTATTCATATGGCTTACTCCAACTTCCAGTTCCTCCGCATAAATCCAGTATGATTTTGTTTAACTCCATATATTTATTTTACTTTTTTATTAGTTCTTTAAGGTGTGCGATTTGGTCGTTGAGGGCTTGGTTGTAAGCAATCAAGGGTTCTTTATTCATTACGGTCGCTTTACATCGTGGAGAATGTAAATCTATTGTGCTTCCACAATCACAATCAGGATTTTGTTCTTTCTTCATCCCCTCCAACCTCGCTATCTCCGCCTCTATGAATGCATTGATGGTGGAGAAGAGAAAAGACTCTATATCTTTTATTATACTTTCAGATGTTGTTTTCAATATTTCATTATCAATCTTGTCAGATGAAATACTATAATCAGCCATAGTAAATAAATGATGACACATAATTTGTCTAAACTCCTCGCTAATCTCTTTTTTCATTTCATTTGTCATAGTGGTTAGTTATTTAATAAATCTTTATTTTCATAGATGTTGCCGATGATTTCAAAATAATTATTTATACTTGCCATTCCAAAGTTTTCATAACTTGGTTTTAATTCAAAGCTACCACATTCAAATTCAACTACATCAAATTGATATTTTCCACTTCCACCTTCTTGTCCACAAAATGTTTTTACGATATCCCCTTCGTAAATTTCTTTGCCATTCTTGTCTTTTAAGTTAGTGAATTGCATAAGTTCAAATTGACTTTCATCTCCAACATTTTCAGCATTTTCTCCAGCTCTTACAATAAATCCTCCTAAATTAAGAAACTCAATAGTCATTCCTTCTGTGTATTCATCAAACATTATTTTTCTATTTTTATCCCAAGCTCTAAATTTTATTTCTCTGTTCATATTCTTTATGTTACTTTTTTAACTTCATCTTTAACCCATCTATTTCCAAAACATAAATACTGCATTAATCTCCAAAACCAATTAGGAACTTTATTCTTTGGGGGTCGCCACGATAATCCTTCCCCTCCATTAAATAAACGACATTGCCAATCTGAACATTCTGGAATACTTATTATCCCATATCTACTATTTTTATCTGTTCCTTCTACCGTCTTCCCAAACTTCTTCTCAAACTCCTCCTGTGCTTGGTCTAATATTTGTTGTCCAGTTTTGTTCATATTATTTTAATTCTATATTAAGTTTCTCTTTGGCTTTATCTAAAATTTCTTGGCGACAATTATTATGTCCCTCAATCCAACCTAATTCTTGTCCTGCTTCAAAATGATTACTATCACTTTTCTGCCATTTATGTTCTTTCGGCAAAACTGCCTCAATTGTTTCCTTGCGACATTTTTTTAATCTTTCGTTAAACCCAGCAATATCATATTCGCAAGCACAACAATAACCATCTTCTGTGTCGTGAGTTTCAGAGATAGTGGTGCGGATTACTTCCATAAACTCTGGTAATGTAAAGACATCTTCCGAGCTACCCCGATTCGTTTCCCACATTTCTTTTATTTGCTTTTCCCAGTTTTCTTTACAAATGTGTTCGCCGTTTGCGGTTATTGTTTTTCCACATTCATTACAAAAGTATTCTTGTTTCATATTGTTATTTTATTGTTTTTAATGAATATATTTTACTTTCGGTTATATCCAAAATCCAATCTTTCGGATAATAATCAACAATGAAATCACGATCTTTGTCTGTTAATTTATAACCCGTCTTTATCAAATATCTGAATGTCTTTAATAAATACTCTTCTTCTTTCTTTGGAGTGTGTATCTTGCCGGACGAATGGCATTTATTACATAAAGGAATTCCATTAAGAACTGAATTTGAAACTCGTTTACAAATGTGGTGAAGATCTGCCCCCTTGTCGCTTCTACTACACTCCCAGCAATGAATATATCCGTCAGTTAAGAATAGTTGTCGTGTCTTATTGCTGAATGGATGTTTAAGTCCCGACATCTTCTTTTTCTATCTTGTCTAAATAAGTTTTGCCTATCTTGTCTAATGTCTTGATATACCATTCATTAAAACCCTCTTCTGTGTTTTTCGTTTCCTTGTAATAGACGAACATTCTTGACCTCAATCGTTGCGAAGGGCTTTTATCTTCTTTAAATTCTGGTGTGATGTCGGGTATATTTACCAAGTCGGATTCTTCTATAGGTGTTTCTTTGAACAGAAGCCAACCTTGCTTGCGGTTTAATTTCAATACTGCCTGCCCTTGTTCGTTTGTTAGTTCTTGAGTCCCGAATACAATCTTCCAAGTTCCGTCCACCCTACTGCTTATGCCTTCAATGCTTGATGATATTTGTAATAAGTTCATATATTTATTTTAGAAGGGAATTTCTGACATATCAATGTCATCGCCAGAGATTTCCCCTTTATTAACTTCCTTTATGTGAGCCTCAAATTCCGACTCGTTCATTCCCGGCACAACTTTTCCCTCTAACGCCTTAACCTTTGCTTCCAATACTTCAACTCTCTGCGTCAAAATGTCTGTATCTTTCGGGATAAAGATATTTTTGGCTATACCCTTGCCACCATCTTTTTTGATGTATTCTTTTTCTTCATATTCAAACTCTATGAAATCGCCTTCTTTAAGTTTAGACATAAACTCCTCATTAAAAGTTGAATAATATCGTCCATCATCCAATTTTAATGACCAGTTTTTCCACTTGCGACCATTTTTTTCACCTTCTCTAACACTAATCTGTTTGATTGTTCCTTTTGCTTTCATCATACATTTTATTTTATTTGTTTAATTTTTTATGCGATTCCATTAAATTTATCCAACTCTTAACAGGCAAGCAATGAAAAAAAGTATCTCTATCTAATTCATAACTTGTCGGAACGATTAATACTTCTATATTATTTTCAACCATTTTATATTTATGCGTTGTCTGGTCATATTCTTCCCGTTCTAATGTTTTAGGAAGCCTGATGATTATTCTCTTATCAATCTTAATGCCGTAGGGTTCAAATGTGGCGGCGTAACCAGCGGTCTGGAGGTAATAATCTTCTGATATATGAGAGGCGAATTTGAAATCAACAACAGCCAGCGACTCATCCTTCATAATAGCCATAGCGTCCATCGTTCCCGCATAACATTTTTCTGGATAAGCAACTCGTGCTTCTGATAATACCCATTGTTTGATATTTTCTTCTTCCCAGTCTTTGAACTGTGTTATTGGTCGTTCAAGCGTTCCGATAGGCACTTCTGGCAATGCGGTGTCTCTAATTCTCGCTTTGATATAATCTTCCAACCATTCGTGGCCCGCTTTTCCGTCAACTAACGCCGTCTTGCTCTTCCGTCCACTCGCTCCTTTGGCTTCTTTTAACATTGCGATAAACTCTTCGGGTGTTTTTAAGGCAATAATCTTTTCCATAGTTTCTTTGGCTAAAGCAGTGTCGCCATCATAGTCGGAATATCCTAATGCCTTAACCGCTTCCTTAGCCCCCCAAGCGCTCAACCAATCTTTGGGGATAATTGACGATACAGTTGATACGCCTTGTAGTTTTATTCCTGTTTTTATTTCTTCGTAATAATGCTTTCTTTTGTCATTGTCAATAAACTTAACCTTGTCCATCATATCAAGGATTGCTTCTTGTATTTTCTTTATTGTTTCTTCTCTAGTCATAATTTAGAATTTAATTATTTTAGTATGTTTTTTACAATTACAACTTCGACATAATGGTTGAATATTCTCAATATTATCACTACCGCCTTTATTTAATGGAATAATATGATCCTCTGTTAAAGTTTTACATTTTTGATTTTCAAATAGCTCTTTTAACCCACAGCACGGACAAGTCCAGTTGTATTGTGCTTTCAAGGTTTCCCATTCTTCAAGAGTATGGAAACTATTACTTCCTTTCTTTAAAGCCCTTCTCCTTGCTTCGGAAAAACATTTTCTTCTCTTTTCTGTTTTCTTGCCACCCTTCCAATTATAATTTTTTCCTATTTTTGTTTTACTAATTTTTTCTCGCCATTCCTTTGAAAATGGTGGTCTTTTATATCCTTTTTTATGTTGATAAACCCCTTTTGGCATAATTATTCTTCATTATCTTCGTTAATTAACTCGCTTCTTAAGTGGTCTTCCGTCATCTCCTCGCTCACAGGGATTTGTTTTGCCCTGTCCTGTCCGTAAAAATAATCTTTTAATAATCCACTAACTTCTTCCATTCGCATTTTAACATCTGTTAATGTTCTTATACTTTCTGCCGTTTCCTGAATTGCTACATCTAATTTCGTAAAGTCAATTCCCTCTTTGTGTTCCTCATTTTGTTGGTTCATATTTTTTATTTTACTTATTTATTTGTTCTAAAATTTTAATTATTGGTTTTAATTTTTCTTTAATAATAATTAATCGGTTTCTGTCCCGTCTTTTTAATTCCTCTAACACCCTTATTGTTCTTTCCTTTTTATTTCTCATATTATTATATTAACATATCCAACAACCTTGTCAAACACTTTTTAATGACTTATACACAGCCTTGTTTCTTCGCTAAATTAAGCCATCTTTAGCCCTTCCGTGTTATTTAAAAGATTTTGCCAATAAAAACATTCCGATTCTGCCATACTCATATCCCCTCCCGTCCAAACCATATAATCAACTTTTTTCTTGGCTTCTTTGATTTTGTTTTCTATAAAAGATTTATCGTAAAAAATTATAACTCCTGTTGCCGAATTTATGTTGCCGATGATTTTGATTTTTTTCATATATTTAATTTAATATATTCTTTAATATTATTTTTATAAAATATGTTTCTATGTTTTATACTTTTTATCCATTCCTGTTTTGGTTTTATTGCCCCTGTTCCTGACATAGCCCCGACTATTACTAAATTAAATTCTGGTAAACATTTTATAACACCTTTATCTATTTCGCCAAGCAAAGGTTCAAAAGATATAAATTTATAATTATCACCGGACATTTTTAGATAACGAGATTTATTCCACTGTTCGGTTTTTGATTCTGTCCCATCTATCGTTATACCCAACCAACAATTTTTAGGGAAAATAAATTCTAAATATCTTTTCGGATTTTTGGTTAGAAATTGAAAGGTGTGTTGCGGATTTTGTCCGACAACGATTAAAATATTTTCAATAATACTTTTTTCCACCCAATCGCCGAATAAATCAGCCATAGAACAAACAAATATCTTGCTCGGTTTTTTGGGCATTTTATCATTCAACCTGTCGTAATAGAATTTTGGCTTTGTCCAATCGGGTATCCATTTAAATCGGTCATTTAATCTTTTGGCATAACAATAAGAGCAATTATTTTTACATCCGACAATCGGATTCCAAGTGTAATTTGTCCACTCAATTTTAGTTTTGTTTATCATATTTCTTGCTCAAATTTTTTAATCTCGTCTTCGTTAAACCTTTTGACTCCTTCTGGAATGTCGCCAAATTTTGAATATACCCCGCTATACCGATAAAAGAAATATCCCTCTGCCGTGGCCGTTGGGCCGTGTCTATTTTTCTCAACCCTGATTTCAATAGGCGAAACTGGTTTATTCTCGTCATATAATCCCACTTGATTTTTAACCTTTTTAATTTTAATAGTTATGCTTGATGTTGATTCAATATTTCCCGAACCTTTTAATCCGGCTCCGGCTCCCATTCCTTTCTCGCTTTCATTGTTAATCTGCGACAAAAGAACAATCGTGATGTTCAATTCTTCGGCTAATTTGAATAAATCACCGACAGATTCATTAATCCTTTCATATTCTTTATTATATTTATCAGACCGAATATTCTGGAGATAATCAATCGCCACGACTTTAACTCCCCTCGTCGCCACGTCTTTACGGATTAACGCTTTTATCTTCTCTATTTCAAAATGCGTAGTGTGTATTTCAAGTGGAAGATCAACCATACTGTCAATTTCTTCTTTTATTTCTTTAACCAACGCCGGATCGTCTTTAACCCACGTTTCTTTTTCAAAATCCCAATAGATGCCTTTTATAACTCTTGTAGAAGACATATTGAACCTTAACCCGACCAAGCGGGCGAATAAGTCTTCTTGGTTCATTTCAAGACTAAAGAACGAAACAGGCACATTTTGCTCCAATACTTTTTCAACCATATTCAACGCCATAAACGACTTGCCTGTGTTTGACCAACCGGCGACAATCCATAAATGACCACCCCTGAATCCGTCAATCAGATAATTAATCTTATCAAAACCGCAATCATATCCGAGCAAGTATTGTCCTTTGGCGTATTTCTCTTTGTATTCTTCCTGTATCTTGTTTATCTTGCCAATAATCCCTCTTGGCGAGTCGTCTTGTGTTTTGAATGTGTTTATCGCAAATATGCTATTCTGGGCTTTAGAGATGACATCGTTTATATCAATCTTCTCATCATAGGCGGTCTTTTCACTTTCTCTTAGAGCGTCGAGCATTTGCCGTCTCAATGAGCAATCTTTGACTATCTTGGCGTATTCCTCGATATGAAGCGCAGAAGGAACACAGTTGATTAGACTGACCAGATAAGAGTTGGACACGCCTTTCAATTCGTTTTTAATCGTGATAAGGTCAATCGGCGAGCGAGCATTATGCAATTTTAGCATAGTTGAGTAGATGTGCTGGTGTTCGGCATTGTAGAAGTCTTTGGGGTCTATGGTATCGGCTATTTTGAGCAGGGAGTCGGAGTCAATTAGAATAGAGCCGAGTAATGACTTTTCGACTTCTATGTTTTGCGGCAGGAGTTTTTCTATTAAATTTTCCATAAGATTTTTATTATATTCTCTTTTCGTTAGTATTAGGTTTAGATTGAACAGGTTTATTATTATTCTCCCAAGTTCTCACGCTCGCACGCCACGACTTCATTTTGTTCCGCCCGATCATCCACCCCTTAGATTCGTAGAAGTCTATAAATCGCTGGGCATCCACATCGTTTTTCCGCTCGTGGCAATAGGCACTAACCTCGTTGAGCGTGGGCGGGATAGATTTCGCCCCCCGTAGTTCTTCTTTTTCGGAAGATTCTTTTAAGGGAGGAAGCGAACTTGTTTCGCTCTTCTTCTCATTATTATCCTTCTTATCATTCTTGTATGTGGTTAGTGGTTGGTTAGTGGTTGTTTGGTGGTTGTTTAGATTGCTGGTTAGTTTGCTGGTTAGTTTAGGTGCGTCTTTTTGATATTCTTCCCAATTTAATACTATTATAATAGAAAACTTGTTGGTTGGTTTGATGTCTATTCTGTTGGTTGATTTTAGGTATGCTATCGCAGTTTTCCAGTTTTGTGCGGATATAGGCAATTCTTTTATGGCTTTATTTCTACCCGTAATGAATTGACCTGATTTTATTTCAAGATCATTGCCATTAAAGGGGAAATTAGTATCTTCGTGGTTGGCTTTTAATAAACACCAAGACCAAACCATCCATATAATAGGGTTTTTCCAAACTGAACTATCTATTGATTTCCGATAAAATCTAACCCAACCTTGTTTTCGCAAGTCGTTCATATAATTCATTTAAGTTTAATTCTAAATAAGAGGGGTGCGTTATTTTTGTTTCTAAAAGTTCTATTATATAAGCAATTTCTTCTAAGCTTAGATCAAAATTGCCGCGACCGTAGATACTGAAATGTTGCGTTAAAATTTCTGCTCTTTCTTTGTATGTCATATTTATTTTTATTATTATATTAAATTCTGTTGCCATTAATACACTTTGCTAAATTAAGAAATGCTTTATTTATACAGATTTCTTTTTGTTTGATTTCTTCTTCTGTGGCCTCTCTTTTAAATTCTGAACATCTTGGACACCACCATTCATTATAACCATTCATACTCCAATGTTCACCGCACAAACATTTATTTTTTTTGGTTTGAATATATGTCATAAGATTCTTAACTTAAAAAAGAAGACCAAGTAAAAGCAACGGCAAAGATGCAAAACTTGATCTCCTTTTGTAAATTAATAATTTTAAATTGTTCGCCGTTGCTTTATACATATATTTTATTCTAAACCTTATATTTTAATTGTCAATTAATTAGAGGTGGACAACTTTATTTATCACAACCAATGGCATACCCCACGATCCCGCCGCCGACAATCATTAAACCGATTGCAATAAATTCTAACATAAATTTAAATTATTATTTTAATCTTAACAATTTTGGTTTTAAACTTGTTTGCCTTTTTTATTTTAATCGCTTCTTCTCTGCTTTCAACAATCGCCCACAAAGAAAAACTAATATCGTTTTTTTGGATATCATTAACACAAGCGATTGGTATATCAAATTTTTCCACCGCTACAAGGGCAAATGCTTTTAATTCCATAAATTTATTTCTTTTATTTTGTTTAACGGTATATTTAATTCGGTTGTTATATTTTCATCGCTCATCATTATATCATCCATTAATCCCCATTTCATTTCCAAAACTTTCCTTTCTAAATCACTAACGCGGTTGTGGTTAAGGTAGTTTATAATTTTAATTTGCTCCGGTGTTTTCATATTTTTATTTTACTTTTTTAATCTCCTCATTGAGCACTCTTGGTTGGTAAAATTATTCTAAAACATCTAAAAAAGAATACAAGGGGGGGCTGTGGAAAAAATGGGGATAACTTATTTGCTTGTTTATTTATTAAGTGGTATAATAATTATTATGAAAAAACAAACAAAGCCTTATATTACATTGAGGGATAGAGATTGGAAAGGTAAAGATTGGTTCACAAGTTATCGCAGTTATAAAAATATTCGGCGATTAACAGACGAAGAAGCAAAACCATTTTTAGAAGATGGAACTATTGAAGAAGTAAAATTAAAAAAAGAACCAACGATTGGAGTGGTTGGTAATAAAAACGGCACAATGGTTTGTCTTAAATGTGGAAGTCAAAGAGGGTTTTTCGTTTACAAGATGCATAGGGGAAAACAAAGCGGTTGGTATAATTTATATACTTGCGCCGATTGTGGAGAAAGAGAAAAGATGTTTCTTTATTAAATAAATAAAATATATGAAAAAACAATTTCGTGGGTTATCAAAAAAAGAAATAGACAAGCAACAGAGTTTACCGCGCGAATTCATTATTGAAAACTGGAAACCCACCGAATTGAAAGCAGTAATTAAATCTCTTAATAAGCAGATTTTAGTTTTGATGAAAAAAGATGCGGAAGAGGTTAAGCAAGGAGAAATTAATTTGCTTATTATGGAAAAATCTTTTTATCAGGCGGAAATGAAGAAACGAAAATAATTATGGAAGAAGTTATAATAAAAGAAAGAGATTTTGGCGGTGACGGAGTATTGCGGTTCGTGTGCCGGCACTGCGAAAAAACTTTTAAATACAAAAGAGGACGGATTAAAAATCCTTCGCCAAGAGATATTGACAAATGGATGGCAGTTGCCGTTTGCCCGTATTGCCACAAGAAGATTAGAGATTAGATTATTCATTAAAAGATTTTTTATGTAATAATGTTAAAAAAATAACACGGAATTGCGAGCTTCTGCCACCTATCGTGGCAATTCCAAAATCAAACAATAGGTGTGGCGACAAAAAGGACGATAAGGTCCTCAATTTAGAAGTAGAATTAAAAAAACTTGAAAAAGACATTTGGCAACAATCACGGCATTATAATATAAATGGATTTGACGCAGACGATCTTTATCAAGAATTTCAAATTTCTATATGGAAAGCACTTCCAAAATATAGAGGCGATAATGGAGCAACTATAAGGGGTTTTGCGTACGAAGTAATAAGGATAAGGGTTCTTGAATTGGCAAGAACGACATATACTAAAAAAAGAAGAGCGAACAATGGGACGATTAGGTTAGACGAATTGGAAGATAACGATATTGATATAGAAGATAAACAATGGCCGGAACGATTTGGTGAGAATTTCTCAAAAGATTTTAAGGATAATTGGTTATAAAAGTATGCCCGCAATTAGGCTATAAATGGCGATAATAAGCCATTTTTTGTGTTTAGGGAAAGTTTTGGCATCATCTATAGTAAGCGGATTAAGGTTTGATCGACCTTTCCGCATCATCGCCCACGACTATGCTTCGGCTCGTCTGGGTATCAAAATAGGTGGTCAATCTTAAATGATGACCCCAAAAAGCAGCAGAGAATAGACCGCCTTTAATTTCAACTAATGGCGACCGTAATGCGCACAATAAACTTGTTTAAGTTTTTGAAATAGGCGAAACAAAAATTCGTCTATTTTCTGCGTTTAACAACAGAATAAAATAATGAATAAATATCGACCCAACGGGAAATACAGTTACAGTACTGTTAATTATGATCTTTTTCGTGCATTTGATGATGGGAATATAAAACACTGTAGTAATGTTTCTGATAGAACAAGGGAAAAAATGAGTATGGCAATGATGGGAAAAGGTAAGGGAATATCAAAATCAAACGAATCAAAGAAAAAGAATAGTGAATGGCACATCAATCATCCCAACAGAAAATTCAAGGATACTTCAATCGAATTAAAAGTAGAAGAAGAATTAAAAAGGCGAGGGATTAACTATCAAAAGCAAATTCCTTTATGTAATATAGCGGTTGTTGATTTCTACTTGCCCGAATATAGAATTGTAATACAAGCAGATGGAGATTATTGGCATAATTTACTTGGTGCCAAAGAAAGAGATGAAAAACAGGACAGAGTTTTAATGTTTAATGGCTTTAATGTATATCGTTTTTGGGAGCACGAAATAAACGAATCAATCGAAAAGTGTATAGATAAATTAAATATTTGAAACAATAAGACATTTCAGAAAACATACAAAATAATCAAATAAGTGAAAAGAGTTATTTTAAAACTACCTTGCCGATTGATTCAAGGGCGAGATTTAATAACTTCTCCGGTAGTTATTATAAGATGCGATAAATCGCAATAATCGCAGATACGAATACTTAGTATTCACGGGCAACCGAATTGGGGGTGGCAAGTTCTATTCCAAACGCATTGAGTTTCGGCTCAAAGAATCAACTTGCGGGGACTTGCCGCATAATATAAACAAGCAGAGAAATATAGGAGTTGTCGCTCTCCATAATAAAAGCGACACCAATTTTATGAATGATATAAAAGAACAAAAAGTTGATTGGATACAAGAAATGATTATAAGGGAGGCTACTCCCAAATCTTTACGGGGCGGGAGTATAGCCGAATTTTGTGTTAAATATGGCATAGGAGAAAGCACTTATTATTATCAATCCTCCAAGCCCGAAAATCAAAAGGAAATACTTAAAACTTGCCTAAACTCTGTGAAGAAATCAGCGCCGGAAGTATTAGAGAAATTAAAAGAAAAGGCTATAGCAGGCAATGATAAATCAATAGAGATGTTCCTTGATTATGTTCTTGAATTAAGTAAGAACCTTGACATAAAGACTGATGGAGATAAGTTGGGATTAAGTTTAGTAAGTATGGAACAGATTGATGAACTACTCAAACGAAGAATTAAAACAGATATCCCAAGCGGGTAAACATAGCTTGATAGACTTTTCAATACTCACTAATCCTAAGTATAAACCTAATTGGCATCACGAGGTAACAGCGAAAGAACTTGAAAAAGCGGAAAAAGGCACAGCAGACTGGAAGATATTATTGCTTATGTGTCCGCCACGATCAGGAAAGTCCGAAGAAGTAAGTATTAACTTCCCTGCGTGGTCTTTAGGAAGAAGTCAGGACAAAGAGATAATCACGGCTTCTTATTCATCTGAACTGGCGTTAGACTTCGGAAGTAAAACAAGGGATTTAATATCAAGCGAAGAATATAAATTGATATTCGGAGATGTTTCTTTGAAAAGCGACGAACAATCAAAGGCTAAATGGAAAACCAACAAAGGAGGAAGTTATATTTCTGTTGGTATAGGTGGGGCGATAACAGGAAGGGGGGCGGATTTACTCGTTATTGATGACCCGATAAAAAATAGAGAAGAAGCGAACAGCAAGTTAATCAGAGACAAACACTGGAACTGGTTTACTTCGACGGCATATACAAGGCTTCAACCAAACGGAAAGGTGGTTATCGTTCTTACAAGGTGGCATTTAGATGATTTAGCCGGACGAATAATGAAGAACCCAGAATTTGCATCAATGTTAAAGATTATAAAGTTCCCTGCTATAGCCATAGAAGATGAACAATATCGCAAAAAAGGAGAAGTTTTATGGCCGACCAGGTATAGTTTAGAAGAGGTTGAAAGTATAAAACGAGGAATAGGCGTATATGATTTTTCAAGTTTATATCAACAATCTCCCATATTGTCAGAAAATCAGGAATTCAAACAATCGTGGTTTAGATACAGGGATTATGAGGAAGTTTCAAGATTAAACACAAGGAATTTTTTAACAATAGACACGGCGGTTTCAGAGAAAGACTCTGCGGATTACACGGGTATAGTTTCTAATTTTGTTGATATTCAGAATAAGTGGAACATTAAGATTAAAAGGGTGAGGATAAACCCTAAAGAATTGATAGATTTGTTGTTTGCAATGAATGATACCGACAACTACGAGAAGATAGGGATCGAGGAGACAGTATATCTTCAAGCCATTAAGCCGTTTCTTGATGATGAGATGAGAAAAAGGAATAAGTTTTTAACCATAATTCCATTAAAACATCATCAGACAGCAAAGGAGATAAGGATAAGAGGACTTGTGCCAAGATATGAAACTCATTCAATATTTCATATCAATGGCGAATGCGATGAACTTGAAGAAGAAGAATTGTGTTTTCCTTCTGGTTCTCACGACGATGTATTAGATAGTTTAGCTTATCAATTACAGATAGCCGAAGCGCCTATGGGAGAAGATGAAATGGTCAGGCTTATTGAAAACAGGCAAAGAAATCTAATTAATGAATTCGGCGTATGAACACAAAAGAGCAACTGCTAAATGAAATGAGCAAGGACTTCGGCAGAATACTTGATGATTACCGAAGTCCTCACGAGATAGAAAAGAAACGATTAAAAGAGTTAAGGGAAAATAAAATAAAAGAAATTAAGAATCAACTAACAATATGAGAGTATTTGATATATTCGAGGATGAGATAGATTCGTATCTAAACGACAGCGTGGAGATTTCTTCAGGTTATTGGTATAACCAAGCGAAACTTATTAAGAGGATTTATTTATACGCTAATTGTATTTATCCCAATGGCAAACTTGATTCGCAGGGAAGATACAGGTATTTTTTTGATATTGCTTCTCCTCGCATAGACAGCGAAGTTAAGAATGTGGATTTTGACACTAAAAATGTTGTTTTGGCAACTGACTCCAACAAAGATTATAAACCTCTATTTATCGCCAATAACTTCTTACGGGACTATATGAGAGAAAGTGGCCAATCCACCAAAATTGATGAGATAGTTGAGGAAGGAAGCGGTTGGGGTAATGTCGTTTTAAAGAAAATCAAGGGTGGTTATGAGAGGGTGGATTTAAAGAATTTCTATGTCATCAACCAAACAGCCGAGAGTTTGGACGAAAGCCCCGTTATTGAGAGACACATCTTAACTCAATCGAATTTAAGAGCCAAGCAAGGTATTTGGAATAATGTCGAGAAAGTCATCAAGGAATGCGGTAATAAGGAATTCTCTGTTACTGCCAAATCAAACAAAGAAGACAAGACTACGCCTTATTATGAGATATACGAACGCAACGGGGAAATCAGCCAGCAAGACCTATATGAAGCGCAAGATAAGAAAGGCGGGGATAAGGATACTTATGTCTTGGCCAAGATTATCTGCGCCGGACTTGCCAAGAACTCCAAAGACGCCAAGTATATTTTATTCGCTGAAGAATTAAAAGACGATATGTCTTCCGTGTACAAAGAATATCACAGGGGAAGATATAATGGCCGATGGTGGAGGGTTGGTATTCACGAAATGTTATTTGATATTACCACTCGTTCGAATGAAATCGGCAATCAAATAGCCAGAGGGCTTGAATGGGCATCTAAAACTATATTCCGAAGTGCCGATAAACTCTTAACGAGTAATGTCCTTACCGACCTTAACAACGGAGATATAATCAAAAGCACGGACATCTCGCAGGTTGAGATAAGGATGCAGGGCTTAGACCAGTTAATGGCGGATTGGAACAGGTTAATGACATTGGCTGACAAGCTTTGTAATTCTTACGAGGTGGTACTCGGCGAAAATATGCCGAGTGGTACATCGATGGGGCTTGGGAATATGCTTAATCAGAACGCTAACAAGTTATTCGATTTTATCAGAAAAAAATTATCTCAAATACTTCAGGACGCTTTACAAGATTGGGTTTTGCCCGACATATTAAAAAAGATTAAAGTCGCTAAGTATGTGAAGATTACAGGTGATTCTAATCTTGGTGAATATCATAAAATGCTGGTTGATGGGTGGTATTTAAAAAATTTAATCGCTTTCGGCCCGCATACGGAAGATGTGGCAAACCTGTTAAAAGAAAAGAAACTTAAAGAGTTATCGGATATTGAGTTTATTAAGATAGAAAAAGACTTCTGGGAAGACTTTGAACCGAGAGTTGTTGTGGTTATCAGTGGCGAGAATGTAAATAAGACGAAAGAACTGACTGACTTATCGACTTTTATACAACTCGAGAGCGACCCCGTGAGAAGGTCTGCCCTAGTCGAAATGGCAATGGCTAAGCAGGGCATCGATATTTCTTCTTTACCAAAGACCGAACAACCACCTATACAACCTTCTATGCCTACTAAAGGTCAACCTATAACTAATCAATTAACGCAATAAAATGATGGTGGAACACGGAGTCAAATTAAGAAAGTAAATTTTAATAAATGTTTAACTTTAAAAAAATGAAGAAAGTAAAAATGACTCTTCAAGAATTAGAAGAGATTAAAAAAAGAAACGAGATGATTAACGAACATATCTTGGTAATTAATCTTTTACAAGGTTCGTTTGCAGGATATAGAAAAGCAATAGAAGAGAAGTATAAATTAGACGCTACTCATAATTGGAATATTGATTTATTGACGGGTGAGTTTAAAGATGCGGGCTTAATTGAACAACCCAAAGAAGAGATTAAGAAATAACTATGTTGGACTACGAGAAATTAAAAGAATCATTACAAACAGAAGCTTTTAAAGATTTGCGCAAGTTTTTGGTTTATCATCTGCTTGAGATGGAAAGCGTATATAGCGTAAAAGAATTTTCAAAAGCGGTTGATCAGGCGATTGAGATGAAAGGACAGAAGAGGGCTTGCGAGATATTAAGGTCTGTATTGGAAAAGTTAATCGGAGAATCTGAAATTAAAGAAATCAAAGATGAAAAGACTAAAGAAGATTATGGATTGTAATTTATTTACATATTGGCTCTGTTGCCAGCCTTTAAAGGCAACCTAAATGTGAACCATAACACTACACTATGGAAGAAGAACAAAATGAGACCATCGACTCTTTAAATGATGAAAATGATGGCACTACTGCCATCGCCGAAGAAGTCTCTGACGCGGACACTATATCCGAAGAAGATGACGCTTCTGTCCTTGTAGAAAAGAATAAACGGCTTTTTATGAGGGCTAAAAAGGCTGAAGCTGACTTGAAGGCATTAAAGCAAAAGCCAGTGTTAGTCGAAAAGAAACCGTCTATATCAATCGATGAGGAAACTATCCTTAGGAAGATTGATGAGAGATTAGAACAGAGAGATGTAGATTCCCTTTCTTTAAGCGATGAACTTAAAAAGGAAATCAAAAGTTATGCGAAATTAAATGGCGTGTCCGTCAAAGAGGCTTCTAATTCTTCTTATATCCAATTCAGACAGAAAGAAGAATCAGAGAAGGCAAGAATTGACGATGCTTCAATTAATTCTACGCATAAGACAATGGCTAATCGCAATTTAGACGAAGTGAATCCTGATAAGGATTTTGATATGTCCACTAAAGATGGCCGAGAGGCTTATCACAAGTGGCACGAAGAGTGGAAGAAAACCCACTAATTCCAGGGTCGAGTCTATACAGCAATTAGTCATTCAAATTAATTGAAATAAATTTTAATTTTATGGCTAATTCACTTACTGCTTTTAATCCGACGCATTGGGCGCCGACAATGCAGGAGACATTCTTCAAAGAGAATGTAGCTCTTGCTATATGTAGCACTGAACTCCGCGATGTTTTAATCGACGGAACTCGTGTTTACAAACCTTATCGTAGTTCTTTAAAAGACCAAGACTATACGAAAGGAACCGCCATCACTTCATTTAATGATTTGACTGGCACCGAAGAATATCTTGATGTTGATACTGTGCGTATTGTCCCGTTTTATGTGGATGATTTGGATAAATTACAAAATAAATGGGATGTTCTGCCTATCTTCGCTCAAGATGCTCAAAAGGTCTTAAACAACAGAATTGATCAAAAGGTATTCTCGAAATACTCTGACGCTTATTCTTACGTGTCAGCTCAAGACTTGGGTAGTACTGGCACCGGAGCTTATGCTATCGATACCAGCAATATTGCCAACCTCTTTACTGTGGCTGGCAGACAGTTGGATAAATACAATCGTGGCTTAACTCAAAGATTTGCCATTGTTGGTCCGAGATTGAAAGAAGTCCTTAAATTAAGCGTTGGCGCTAGAGAAACTGCTTTCGGCGACCAAGTTGAAGAGAATGGTTTAATCGGAAGACGATATGGATTTGAAATCTATCAATCCAATAACATTCCTTTTGCCGCCGCTATAACAACTTCTTCGATTCCTGTTGCTGCCGAAACATTTACTGTTGATGGTGTTGTATTTACTTGGGTGGCTACTGGAACTAATTGTACATCCGCTGGTAAAGTTGACATCGGCGCATCTGAAGACGCGGCTTATGCTAACTTGGTACTGGCTATCAATGGTTCAACCGCTGGCACTACTTCCACTTACTATGATGTTTCCGCTGATGACAGGGAAGCGTTACACGCTGGTGGGATCGTCGCTTCTTATACCGCCCACGCGTTAGTAATCTCAGGTTACGGCGATGTGGTTATATCTGAAACAACTACCAACTGCGCTGTTACCACCAATGTTCAATATCCTATATTCGGCGTTAAGGGTGCGATTGATTTCGTTATCCAAAAATCTCCGAATGTTGAATTTAGAGTTTGCGAGAACTTACTTGGTCGAAAAGTATACGCTTGGACAACTTATGGAGCAAAGACTTTCTTAAAAAAGAAAAAATCTCTTGTTTACGCTAAAGTTGATACAAGTTCTTGGTTGTAATCGGTAACTAAATAATAAGTAAATAATTAGAATATTGCTATTACAACTCTTATAAAATGACTGAAGAAACAAAAAGAAAAATTGGAGAAGCGAATAGGGGAAAAATATTCTCTGAAGAACATAAACAAAAAATAAAAAACGCTCTTGAAGGAAGACACTTAACTCCTCAAACAGAATTTAAGAAAGGACACAAACCATCTCAAAAAACTATTGAAAAGATAAGACAAAAGAATCTTGGTAGAGTTCCTTGGAATAAGAATAAAAAAGGAGTTATGCCGATACCGTGGAATAAGAATAAAAAAGAAACAAGGATAGAGGTATTAGATAGATTGAAAAAATCACACCTTGGTTATGTAATGCCACAAGAACAAAAAGAAAAGATTAAGATATCACATCTAAAAAGAGTAGAAGAAGGAAAATGTTATCTTTATAAAGACGGAAGGTCAAAAGATATAAGATATAATTCTTTTTGTGTCTCCAGACATAGAGCGAAAAAAATAGGTAATGGTGGATCTCATAGTCTTGGTGAATGGCAGACCCTAAAGGCACAATATAACTGGACTTGTCCGAGGTGCAAGAAACAAGAACCAGAGATTAAACTAACTGAAGATCATATTATTCCTTTATCGAAAGGCGGTTCAGACAATATCGAAAATATTCAGCCACTTTGTAAGAGTTGTAATAGCACAAAAGGAATTAAGATTATTACTTATTTGTTTAACTAAATAATATGGTAAGTGCGTCTAAATGACGACTCTTAAAAAAATAAGACAAATTTATGCCTAGAAAAATAAATGGGGCATTACAATTATCTGGAGAACCGAAATCAATTTCGGGACTTGGATTTAAGTTGAAAGAATATGATTCTGCCGGTAAGATCGCAAGATTAGAAGGAACTACTATGCCCGTTGATGGTACTGCTGGATATGCCGTTGGTTGTATCTTTATTGATACTACTGGTGGAGCTGGCGTTACTTTCTACGTGAATGAAGGCTCTATCACTTCCTGCGACTTTAATGTAGCGGCTGGTTCTACGGGAGATATTACTTCCGTTGTCGCTGGTGCTGGTATGACAGGTGGCGGGACTTCTGGCGATGTTACTCTCAATGTGATTAACACCGATGGCAAGATTACCGTTGGCGCTAATAGTATTGATATAGCAGCTACTTCTTTAGTGAATGCGGATATTGCCACGGGTGCCGTTATTGCTTATAGCAAGATGGCTGTGTTGACTTCAAACTATTTACTCGCTGGCGTGAGTAATGTTGCGACTGTGTGTTCAGTTGCTGGCGATGTAACGATGACTGCCGCTGGCACTGCCGCTACATTCGCTATCGCTTCCGGAGTTATTGTAAATGACGATATTAATGCCACTGCCGGCATTACTGTTGGTAAGTTGGCTTTAACCACCGGCTCTATTATTCTTGGTGCTGCTAGTGTTGGCGCCGCCTTGGATGTTAAGGGTGATGGTAAAATTATAGTCGGTAATGGCACAACTGCTACTTCGGTTACAGTTAGTGGTGATGCCACTCTTGCTAACGATGGAACTTTGACTGTTTCTGATGTTACTCTTGTTGGACGCGCCGCTGGTGATGTATATTATGATAACGGTTCTGCGATGGTAAGGTTGGCTAAACCAGGTTCATCTGGTTACTTCTTAGAGGGTGGCACGACTCCCGCGTGGAGTTTGCCCGCTTTAGGAGCCGCGAGTTCGATTGTAACTGGCGCGACCTTAAATGATGGTGGCATTCTTGATGCAACAATCACTTTTACTCAACAGACTGTTGCCGCCCCCTCCGTAGTTATTCCTAACTTTGCGGGAGCTGGCGCGAAGACTTTTGCCTTCCTTGAATTTGCTCAGACTTGGACAGCCAATCAAACAGTTCAATACGGTAAATTGCTTTTAGGTGATAATGACAATGCTCAAACTCTTCAAATTCTCGTAAATGAGAATATGACGGGGAATAAGACATTGACCATATTGCCTTTTGATACTAATAGACAAATTAGTATGAAAGGTAATCTAACCATCTCTGGCGATTTAATTACCGTTGGAGATGATAGCGTTACCTTAACTACTTCCGCCGCTACCGATGTTACGCTTCCTACTACTGGCACTTTAGCCACTTTGTTAGGCACTGAAACATTGGCTGCTAAAACTCTTACTCTTCCGAAGATTGTAACCACTGGTTATATCGCGGATGGAGGTGGAGATGAATTTTTGATGTTTGTTGAATCGGGAACTCCCGTCAACTATGTTGAGGTTCAAAATGCCGATACCTTGAATGCCGCAGTAGTTAGAGGAAATGGCAGCGATGCCGCTGTTGACCTCAAGTTTTACGGTAAAGGGGTTGGCAGAGCATATATCTGCGACAGTGCTGACCCGACAATAAAAGTCGGTTTTGACATTGACGCGGCTACAACCGGTAAGACAATGTTATTGCTCTCAACTCATACTGATGACAGGACATTAACTCTTCCTAATGCTACCGACACTTTAGTTGGTAAAGCGACTACTGATGTCTTCACGAACAAAACTCTTGATTGTGATGGCACCGGTAATGTTGTGTCCAATGTCAATATGAGCGAGTTAGACCCGATTGGAAATGCCGCTTGCGGTATTCCGTTCGTCTATCAAGCAACGGTTGCGAACATCGCCGCCGCTGGTTCTAACATTTCCGCCACCAATCCTAAAATGAAAGTCATAGGAGTGAAATTCGTTTCTTCATCCGCTGATACTGGAACTATTGCTTTACACAAGGGTCAAGTTGGCTCTGTGGGCGATGCTATTTCTCCAGCCTTTACTATTCCCGCTGATGCTGAACAGGTTACTTTTTGTGATGAACTTGTCCAAGCTACTTGGGAAGTTGCCGAAAATGCTGGTTTAGTTGCCGTGGGTGACGCTGGTGCGAGTGTTGATGGAACTATTTTTGTAGAGTGTTTAAGGATTAACTAAAGATAATCTTTTTAGGAGGGGTGAATTTTCATCCCTCCGATAAAGGGTTATCTAAATCTAAGTAAATAAATTAAAATTATGGAAAATTTGTACAATTACATTGTTGCCGCCGCTCCTACTACTACCACTATATGTAGCAAACCTTGTATTTTGGCGGGGATAACAATTAATAAACTTGCGGCAAGTGGAGTGATAACCATCTATGATGGAATTAGCGTGGCGTTGGGAACTGTTATCGGGATTATAACCCAACCCGCGACATTATTGGCAAGTCAAGTTTCTATTGACTATCACGACATCTGTTTGAAGAAAGGACTGACGATTGTTACTTCTACCGCCGCACAGGATATTATAATCTCTTATAGGGTTAGCGCTTAGTGTTAAAAGATTAAAATTATGGCGTTTGTCAACCAATCAAAAAGTTCATCTACTTTTGCTACACAATCAAAAAGCAGTGATGCTAATCAGGGTTTTGATGTAGGACGCTTTGATTTTGCCATTTTTGACTTGGCTGGGATAACTTATTCTAACCAAACAAAGAATTCAAGTAGTTTTACAAATTTAACTAAAAATTAATATGGCTTTTCCGACATCTTTAAATAGTTTTGTATCGGGCAATACAATTCCAAGTTCTTGGGCTAACGCACTCGAAACAAAGATTGGCATTGATAATTCTCTTGTCATCACTTCTTTGGATTATCTGGTAAAAAATACATCCTCCTCAAATCCAGGACATAAACACACGCTTGCTAACGGGGCAACTGATGTTACCGCTTCTGCCGCCGAATTAAATTATGTCGTTGGCGTAACCTCTGCCATTCAAACGCAACTTGGAAATAAACAACCATTAGATACTGCTCTGACTAACATCTCGGCACTTGCTTATGTATCTGCTTCTTTTATAAAATTAACCGCTGATGACACTTATGCCGTTCGGACTATTGCCGAGACAAAATCAGACTTATCTTTGAATTTAGTTGAAAACACCGCACTATCAACTTGGATTGGCACTACGAACATAACCACTTTGGGAACGATAGGCATAGGTATTTGGAACGCTACCGCCATTGCTGATGGTAAAATCGCTTCCGCCTTAACTGGCAAAACTTATAACGCTTTAACTTTAGTTGCCGCCGCTACTGGATTTACAATCGCGGGGGGAACAACTTCAAAAACTTTAACTGTTCCATTAGACGCTTCCGTGTCAGGAACTAATACAGGAGACCAAAGTTTATCGGACTATCAAACTATACTTACTAACTCTGCGGGATTACTTGCCGCACTTTCAGACGAAACAGGAACGGGATTGGCAGTTTTTAATACCGACCCCACTTTTGTAACTCGCATCCGACTAAATCATTCAGACGCAACCAATGCTCTTGATATAGGCGGAGGAGCCACTGGGACAAATAGCACTTTTGTCGGCTATCGGGCTGGTTATTCTAATACCACTGGCGTTGCTAATACCGCCTTTGGATATGATACTTTGCTTTTTAATGAAACAGGGGAATGTAATACAGTTGTTGGTTGCGGGGGGCTTCGTTCTAATACTGGTTCATACAATACGGCCGTAGGTATGAATACCTTGCGATATAACATTGGAAGTTATAACACCGCTTTTGGTCATTGGGCGATGCAGGATAATGTTAAGGGAAATTGTAATATTGTTGTGGGTGGTGCGGCTTTAACATTTAATGTTGCGGCAGACAATAACAGTATTTTGGGATATCGAGCACTTTATAACGATACCACAGGGGGAGACAATACCGCTATGGGTTATAATGTTCTTTATAATCTACAACCTACCAGCAAGGCAATTACCGCCTTTGCTGATGCGGGAGGTGGACAATTAACTGTTACTTCCGCCTCTCACGGACAATCTAATGGAACAACGGTTCAAATTTTTAACACTACGAGCTACGATGGTTCGTATATAATAGCTAATGTGGCTGCTAATACCTTTGAGATTACTAAAGCCTTTGTTGCCACAGAAACTGGTTGGTGGGGCATTTTAAGTGAAGGAATAAGAAATGTCGCGGTGGGATATAAAGCGGGATATTCCGTAATTACAGGAAGTAGTAATGTTTTTCTGGGACATTTCGCGGGAGCGTATGAACTCGGTTCTAACGCTTTTTATGTAGATAATCAGAATAGAACAAACACGGCGGGCGATAAAGCAAAAGCTCTTTTATACGGCGTATTTAATGCCACCGCTTCATCTCAAACTCTTATAACTAATTCCGCTTTTACCGCCACTTATGGAATGAATATCCCAACAGGACAAACTTATAAAATAAATGGAACAACACTTGCGGTGGCGGATATTACGGGAGCCGCACCTCTCGCCTCCCCGACTTTCACGGGGACGGTTACTATTCCTACAGGAGCAGTAATCCCAAACATCACTCTTGGCGCTGATTTCACTCTTACCCAAAACTCGGTAATCCCTTTTACAAGTGTTAATGCTGGTGCGGTTGTTAATACACTTTATTTGAAAGAAGGGAATGTCGGCATCGGGACGACCAGCCCGCTTGCGGCGCTTGATGTCAGAGGCAATGGAGTAATTTTTATTGGTAATGTCGGCGGAAACGCGCAAATGTCCATTGGCGCGAATATAATTTCATCTCCCGCTTATGGGTCGGTTAGGTTTACGTCAAGAAT